>MDTE01133829.1_pt1 | contig 22677 bp, 25 predicted proteins | sample 811231 | NCBI WGS metagenome assembly MDTE01 (sample SAMN05326651, study PRJNA326480) | marine metagenome | isolation source: seawater | place: Indian Ocean: Red Sea | collected 2010 | reverse complement strand
TCCCCCATTATAACCTGGTGTTCCAGCTGTGATTGCTTGTGGAGGATAAAGTGTCCAACCTGCCCCGGTGGGTCCGCCAGGAACAAAAAAGCTCGCTAATAAAACTAAAACGGCTACAACGAATGCCCAGTAACTGAGCATGTTTACATACGGAAAGGCCATGTCTCTTGCGCCACACATAAGTGGTATTAATAAATTTCCAAAACCACCCAAAAATAATGCTGTTAATAAATAAACTACCATTATCATTCCGTGCATTGTTACAAACTGATAATAAGCTGCAGGGTCAAGCCATCCTAAACCGGGAAAAGCTAATTGAATTCTCATTAACCAAGACAAAACTAATCCTAAGAGACCTGTTCCTACTGCTGTTAAAGCATATTGAATACCAATATATTTTGCATCTTGTGAAAATACATATGTAGTCCACCAGCTATGAGAGTGATATAGCTCTTGATCTGGAAGTTCCGCTACGGGAACTGAGTCTATATCTGGCGACGAAACAGACGACGCGTCTGTAGCGTAATCTGATTTAGCTTCTATTTTATGTTCGTATTCATCTGACATTTTTTAATTTCTTTATAGTTTATTTATCCTTTTTTACTAGTTGCAAATTGTCATTTTTTTGATTTTTTGCTAACATTTTCTCAAAGGTTATTTGTTTTGCTTCCCATTTTTTGTAATCTTGTTCTTCATCTACTATTACTCTTCCTCTCATAGCATAGTGCCCGGACCCACAATACTCAGCACAAAGAACTTCGAAGTCACCCGTTCTAGTCGGTGTTAGCCAATAATATGTCACGATACCGGGCACCATATCCATTTTTCCTCTAAATTGAGGAACATAAAAATTATGCAAGACATCGATTGTTCTTAATTCAAATTTTACAGGACGATCTTTTAAAAGGTGTAGTTCCTGCGCGTCAACTAAAAGATCATCTTTACCATTTGCATCTTCTAAAATTAGACCAAACGGGTTATCATCACTTATATATTTAATATCAGTTTTTCCTAAAATATTATCTTCACCTGGAAGTCTATATTTCCAACCCCATTGATACGCAAAAACTTCAACTTTGTAAGCGTTATCTGGTACAGTAACATATTGATTCCATACAACTAATCCCGGTGCCAATAAAGCTGCAACACCAATAGCAGTTGCCCAGGTTAATCTGCTCTCTAATTTCTTATCTTCAGGTTTATACTCAGCTCTTCTTTCTTTTTTATAACTAAATTTCCAAACACAATACGAAACAAAAAAGCATATGGCTACGAAAACAATACCCGTTATCCAAAAAGTTAAAATTATTGTATCATCCATATTTCCCCAGTTTGATGCTACCTCTGTCCACCACCAGGGTGACCAAAAATGAAATGCAATTGATCCGATTGTTATTAAGAATATGCTAAGTGCAACTATCATTTTAAGCGTTTGTTATAATAAAAATTCCTAAAAGAATTATTCCTGCAATAAGGATATGGTTTCCTAAATCTATAAAACCCATTTTTTTATTTTTTGGATCTACCAAGTTCTTCCATCTAAATGGAACCGATTTTCTTTTAACCGCAATTTCTGCCTCATTTTCATTTTTTTCTAGCCTTAAAGAAACTGAAAAAAACACAAAATAAATAAATAAGATCAAAAAGATGACCAGACCCAACAGCAGTGCGTAAGAAGTACTCATATTGTTTTTTTACTATATATAAGTTCTTTATGCATGTTTAATAAGTTTTTGCGACACTTTTTCATGGGTAAATTTACCTATAATTAAGGGGTAAATTAATTAAAATTTATATAATGATTTAAAATTGAAGTTGCAGCAATTGCAGCCGTTTCAGAACGAAGAATATTCGAAGCCAAAGAAAAGGGAGCAGTCTTGTTATTATCAACTATTAATTGTCTTTCTTTTTCGGAAAAATCCCCCTCTGGACCAATTAAAATACATATCGGGCTTTCATTAAATGAAATATTTTTTAAATTTTTAGATTTTTGATTTATATCGCAAAAAATAATTTTTCCATTTTCTGGAAAATTTTTTAAAAAATTTTCCAAATTTTGAAGCTCTGAAAATTCAGGTATAGAAATTCTATTTGATTGCTCGCTGGCCTCAATAGCAATTTTTTTTCCTCTTGCAATATTTATTTCTCTAACAACAGTTCTTTCGCATAATAGTGGTACAAATTTTTGTATCCCAAGTTCTGTAGTTTTTTGGAACATTAAATCCTGTGAAATTTTTTTAATTGGAGAAAAAGCTAACCAGAGATTCTTTTGTTCTTCATGAGGCCTAGATAACTTTTCAACTTTAAATTCTGTTAGGTCTTTACCATGAGAAAGTATACTTGCGTCCCATTCTCCATTAATTGAATTAAAAACAGAAAATTTGTCACCAGGATTAAGTCTAATAACATTTTTAATGTAGTGTGATTGATTTTCTGAAAGTTTTGATACTGCTCCAGATGTAAGTTCGTTGGAAAAATATAATCTAACTTTTGAATTCATGCGATCAAAAAGTCCTATTTTAAATATTATTTTGTGATAGTCTATTTAAAATGTCATCAGTAGAAATTAAAAAAATTGTTAAGGCTATTGAGACTTCTGATGGAGCAGGAGTAAAACTAAAAAGAAGTATTGGTACTCAGGAGGCAGATTATATTGATCCATTTTTAATGTTAGATGAATTTGGATCAGAGAATAAAGATGACTATATTGCGGGATTTCCACCTCATCCTCATAGAGGAATTGAAACCGTTACATACATGCTCAAAGGGGCATTTGCGCATCAGGACAGTACTGGGTCAAAAGGGGAAATGAAACCAGGTGACATACAGTGGATGAAAACGGGAAGGGGAATAATTCATTCTGAGATGCCGGCGATGTCCGGTGGGCAATTGTTGGGTTTTCAACTTTGGATAAACATGCCAAGTAAGTTAAAAAAAAACAAACCAGAATATCATTACATAAAAAACAATCAGATAGGTATCCATAAAGATAAAGAGAAAACTGTTAAAGTTATTGCTGGTAATTTTAAGAAAACAAAGGGCGCTGTTCAAAATCATAACGTCGATCCAATTTATTTACATGTTGTTTTAGATAAAGATAAAGAATTTAACTTTGACTTTCCAAAAGGTCATAATTCTTTTATATATCTCTTGACTGGAGAATTAAAAATTGGAAATCAAAAACACGATAAATTAAAAGATTCAACTTTAATTCTATTTAATGAAGGAGATAAGTTAGAATTGAAAGCAGTTTCAAAAAGTGAATTTTTATTTATCGCTGGCAAACCAATAGGTGAACCAATAGCAAGAGGCGGACCTTTCGTTATGAATACTAAAGAAGAAATAATACAGGCAGTCGAAGATTATAAAAACGGGACCTTTGCAAAATACTAATGCCAAAATCAATTATTATTAATAATCACGGTGGTCCAGAAGTTTTAGAGTTAAAAGACGTGAAGGTCAATCAGCCTGGACCAAAAGATATTAAAATTAGGAATTTAGCAATTGGGTTAAATTATATTGATACTTATCATAGATCTGGTCTTTATAAGTTGAAACTACCTTCGGGTATTGGAATGGAAGGAGCTGGAGAGGTTATAGAGATAGGATCTGAAGTAAAAAATTTTAATAAAGGAGATAAGATAGCCTATTCACAAATGCCACTAGGTTCATATTCCGAGGAAAGAATTATCCCTGAGAAAATCGCAGTAAGGCTTCCTGAAGGAGTTGATGAGAAAATTGCAGCAAGTATTATGACAAAGGGATTAACATCGCATTATTTATTATTTAAAACCTATAAGGCAAAAGCTGGAGAAACAATTTTATTTCATGCAGCAGCAGGAGGAGTTGGACAAATTTTTTGTCAATGGGCAAAAAGCATTGGTTGCAAAATAATAGGGACTGTCGGATCAGATAGCAAAATTGAAGTTGCAAAACAAAATGGATGTGATTTTGTTATTAATTATAACAAAGACGATTTTGATAAGAAAGTTATGGAAATAACCGAAAATAAAGGTTTGCCTGTAGTTTATGATGGTGTTGGCAAAGCTACTTTTGAAAAATCTATAAACTGTCTCAGACCAATGGGAATGATGATTTCCTTTGGGAACGCTTCAGGACCTTTAGACCCAATCAATGTTAAAAAGTACATTGCACACAAAAGCCTCTTTTTTACAAGACCTGGTCTAGCGGATTATGGTGCCGGAAGGGATGCGTTGGAAGAAGGTGCAGATTTGCTTTTTAAACAAATAAAATTTGGCAAGATAAAAATAAAAATTTTCAAAGAGTATGCTTTATCAGATGCAAGAAAATCACATGAAGATCTAGAGGCAAGAAAGATTCTAGGACCAGCATTATTAATACCTAATGAATAATAGAAAAATAATAAGCCCCTGTATTAGTATTTGTAAAAACGATCCAGTTTCAGGTTTTTGTTACGGTTGTGCAAGAACAGACGCAGAAAAAAAAATCTGGAAAAATCCAGAGACAAAAGAAAATTGGAAAAAAGAAAACTTAAAAACTTTAATGAGTAGAATGAAAGAGTCTCAGCTAAAAACTTTTAAGCAGTCATACGAAGAAAAGCTTGAATTTGGAAAGATGGTTTATTCTAAAAACCTAAAGAAAAAACCACAAAACTAAGCCTACTAAGGCTAATATAATTATTAATATTCTTACCCCAAAAAGATATCTGGTTAAACTTTTGGAGTCCTCAATATCTTTTTTTTTGCCTGCCCCTAATCTAATAACTAAATAAAATGAGACTAGTAATATTAAAATAATTACAAGTATGATTGGTTTGCTGAACATTTTTAATTAGATGTTAATATTATAGGCAAAAACAAGCCTAATGCATACAAAAGAATTATTACGACTGAAGCAATTATAAAAGCTCTTATCGCGTTAATTTTCATAATCTTTATTTTCCATCTATTTTCATATCTGACAAATGCAATTTTAACGCATTTGTAGATAGAAAAATTTCTAGCAGAAACAAGAGTATAGACACAATCATTGATATGCAGCAGGACGCAAATATTAACCTAGAGACAAATATAGCCTCTAAATACAATCCCAGTACTGTTAACATATTAAATAAAAAGCCTAAACTTGCTGAACCGATTGCATATTTTAGATAATTTATTCTTTTGCTTAAATTTTTAAGTTGTCTTTCCCATTCGGGTGGTATGTGTTTTTCAAATACGTGTTCGTCATGAAGTTTTCTTATTAAAGCGCTTAGCGTATGAAACCTGTTACTGTAAACAGTCATAATCAGAGGTATGGCCGGAAACATTAACGCTGTAACGGTATAATCTATACTCATATCGAATCAAATTGATTATGTATTCGCTGTTTGATATTTACAAGAACAAATAATGTCCACACATCTAAAAAATTTCATCAATGTAACTAGACTAAACAAACCTATTGGTTTTTTATTGCTATTCTGGCCATGTACATGGGGATTGGCTATTGCTTACTATTTTGAAAATGACTTTAAAATATTTCTTTATCATCTAATTCTTTTTTTTTGTGGTTCGGTTTTAATGAGAAGTGCTGGATGTATAGTGAATGATATTGTAGATGAAAAGATTGATAGAAAAGTATTCAGAACAAAAAAAAGACCAATTGCATCTGGATTGCTTGACAAAAAACTGGCGTGGTTTTATGTAATAATTCTCTGTTTATTGGCTTTTATAGTTTTAATTCAATTTAATCTATTGACAGTATATTTAGGAATATTTTCAATGATATTTGCTTTCAGCTATCCATTTATGAAAAGATTTACTTATTGGCCTCAGTTATTTCTTGGCTTTACTTTCAATTGGGGAATTGTGATGGCCTGGTCTTCTATGACAAATGATATATCTTTTTTACCAATTCTTCTTTATATCGGAGCCATATTTTGGACACTAGGTTATGACACGATATATGGAGTACAAGATATTTCTGATGATGAAGTAATAGGGGTAAAATCAACAGCAATTAAATTTAAAGATAAAATCGGATTGTTTGTTGGATGTTGTTATTTATTTAGTATTATTGCGATAGTTTTGGTTATGGCGAATTTAAAAATAAACTACAGTTCAATTTTATTAATTTTTTTTATTATCACTCTTTTTTATCAAATAAAAATTTGTAAAACAAAAAATCCTAGTAAATGTCTCAAAGCTTTTAAGCTTAATAATATATCCGGCATGCTGGTATTTCTCAGTTTTTTTTTATTAAGCTATTAAAATTTAATGAAAATAGATCAAATAATATCATATATTAAAAGATTATATAAAGATTATATAAAACAATATTTAAGTAAAATTTTTATAGCATTATTTTTATCTTTTTTTGTTGCTGGTACTACTTCTGCAATTGCTTGGCTTCTAGATCCTGCTGTTAAAAAAATATTTATTGATAATGATAAAACTTACGCTTTAGTAATACCAATTTTAATTATCCTTGCATTTTCAACTAAAGGTATTTCACTTTATCTTGCAAGATCAATAACAATAGTTTTGGGTGCAAAAGTACAACAGCAATTACAAAATGAATTGGCAAGTAATATTTTGCTATCTGATATAGAAACTTTAGAGTCTAAGCATACAGGTAAATTCCTTTCCCACCTTACTTACGATGTTAATTTGGTTTTTGCGCTTGCTAGTACGGCTCTTTTAAATGCAATGAAAGACTCTTTAACACTGATAGCTTTATTGTTTGTTATGTTTTATCAAAATTGGAAGTTAGCTTGTTTCTCTCTTATTATGATGCCTTTATCAGCTTATGTTGCAAAATCTCTTGGAAAAAGAATTGGTAAAGCAACTACAAAAGGATCTGAAGCCTCAATAAAACTAACCACATTTCTTACAGAAATTTTAAGAGGTTATAAAATTATAAAAATTTACCAAAGAGAAAAAGCGGAAATGGCGAGAGCTGCCGATGTAATAAAGAACATGACGGATAAAGAAATTAAACTTGCAAAAATAATGATAAGGGCAACTCCAGTTATGGAAATTTTATTAGGATTTATAATTGCAGCTTTTATATATTTATCTGGATATCTAATTTCTCAAGGGGAGATAGGAATAAATAATTTTTTCTCTTTTTTAGCTGCAATGATGTTGGCTTATCAACCAGTTAGGTCTTTGGCCACTCTGAATATGTCTGTTTATCAAGGGGCTGCTGCACTAGAAAGAATTTTTGGTTTAATGGATAGTAAAAATAAAATTCTTAATGATAAACAAGCACCTAGCCTCAAAATTCTAAATTCTGATATTAAATTTGATAAAGTTAGTTTTAGATATCAAAAAGGTAATGAAAACGCTGTTAAAGATTTGACCTTTACAGCTGGCGGAGGAAAAGTTACCGCATTGGTTGGTAGAAGCGGGGCAGGAAAAAGCACAATAATAAACTTAATACCAAGATTCTATCAGCCACTTAAAGGTGAAATATTTATAGATGAACAAAACATAAAAAGTATTTCTCTGAACTCTTTAAGAAATAAAATAGCTATAGTAAGCCAAGACACTGTTCTATTTGATGATACTGTTGAAAATAACATAAAATTTGCAAAAGCAGATGCAAGTGATGAGGAAATAAAACGGGCTTGTAAGTTAGCTGCTGCGGAAGATTTTATCATAAAATTACCTGAAAAATATAAAACTATTGTTGGAGAAAACGGGGTAAGGTTATCAGGTGGAGAAAAACAAAGACTTTCAATTGCAAGAGCGATACTAAAAAATTCTCCAATAATTTTACTGGATGAGGCTACATCGTCTTTGGATACAGAATCAGAAGAAAAAGTTCAAAATGCTATATTTAATCTAACAAAAGGCAGAACCACAATAGTAATAGCTCACAGATTGTCAACTATTAGAAAGGCAGACCACATCATAGTTATGGAAAGTGGTAATATTATTGAAAAAGGAACTCATGAGGAATTGCTCAAAAATTCTAAAGTATACGAGAGCCTCTATAAGAAACAAGTTTACTAATCTATGCTGAGATTTTTTTATAATATTTTTTTAATTATTCTTTACGTACCTTATTCAGCTGCAATTTTTCTTAGAATTTTTTTTAAAAAAGAACATGGCTTAAAATTTAGAGAAAAACTTTTTTTTAAGAAAATTCGTAGACCAGATGGGTTTGTTTTTTGGTTTCATGTTGCAAGCCTAGGAGAATTTAATAGCATTATTCCTTTAATTGATTATTACTTAAGTCAAAATAAAAAATATAACTTTTTAATAACCACTCTTACTTTAAGTTCTTATAATGAATTTAAAAAAAAATATGGTGATAATAATAGAGTCTTTCATCAATTTTTACCCTATGACTCTAATTTCCTTATCAGTAACTTTCTCAGATCGTGGAAACCTAATATTGTTTCCTTTGTTGACTCTGAAGTTTGGCCTAATTTTATTTTTGAAATTAGAAATAAAAACATCCCACTTGTTTTTTTAAATGCAAGAATAACCCAAAAAACTTTCAATAGATGGATGAATTTTGAGAAGTTTGCTTCTGTTTTGTTTGGGAACTTTTCAATTTGTATAGCCTCAAGTAAGGAGACTCAAGAAAATTTGAAGGCATTAAAAGCAAAAAATATTAAATATTTTGGAAATATTAAATTTTGTTCAAATACAAAAAAAGAAGAGTGGGTTAATGATTTACAATTCCAAAATATTAAAGATAAAAAAACATGGTGCGCAGTTAGCACACATGACAATGAAGAAATATTTTGTTCAAAAGTTCATAAAATAATTAAAGAAAATTTAAAGAATTCACTGTGTATAATAATTCCAAGACATGTAAACAGAACAAAAGAAATTTATTCTAAACTTGAAGCACAAGGTTTCAAAATCCAAATTAAAAATGAAGGTGATCTGATTGATGGCTCCGTTGATATTGTTTTGATTAATTATTATGGTGCCGTAAACATATTTCTTTCAAAAATTAAAAATGTTTTTATTGGAAAATCTCTAATAAAAAGACTGATTAAAGTTGGCGGTCAAAACCCAATAGATGCAGCTAAAATGGGTTGTTACATTTTTCATGGTCCGTATGTATCTAATTTTAGAGAAATTTATCAAGACTTAAAAAATAAAAAGTTTTCTGAAGAGATAAATTATCCAGAGGAATTGGCCAAAAAATTGATAAAAAACCTGAATAATACTGAAAAAGTAGTAGACAAAGTAAAGCTAGAAGAACTAGAGATTTATAGTAAATCAATTTTTAAAAAAGTTATAAATGAATACAATGTGTTAGTTAATGAAAATTTTAAAACCTAAATTTTGGGATAAAAAGAACTCAAGTTTTTTTTCACTAATTTTACAACCTGTCTCTTTACTTTATGAATGCCTAATTTATTTAAAATATTTTTTAACAAAGAAAAAAAATTTTTCTATACCTGTAATTTGTGTAGGAAATATATACATCGGAGGTACGGGTAAGACTCCTGTTTCAATAAAAGTTTTTGAAACTTTTAAAAGACTCAAAATGAATCCAGTTATTATTAGAAAAGACTATAAAGACCAAAAAGACGAAGTATTGTTATTAAAAAAATATTCTGAAGTATTAGTATTTAAGAATAGAATTGAAGCGATTCAAAACGCAATAAATAATAAGTTTGACGTAGTAATTCTAGATGATGGATATCAGGATTTTGAAGTAAAAAAAGATATTAATATAATTTGTTTTAATGAAAAGCAAAAAATTGGTAATGGCTTTACTTTACCTTCAGGACCATTAAGACAAAACTTAAAATATTTAAATAATTGTGACTTAATATTCTTTAATGGAAATAAGGATATTGATTTTGAAAAAAATATGAAAAAATTTAATTCTAATTTAGAATTTATATATTATGAATATGTCTCTTCAAGAGAATTGGCTCAGCTTAAAGATAAAGAATTAATTGCATTTGCTGGTATTGGCAATCCCGAAAATTTTTTTGATTTTCTCAAAAAAAATAATTTAAATATTATTAAAGAAATAAAATATCCAGATCATTTTAATTATTCAAAAAAACATTTGGATTTTTTAATTAAACTGAAGAATAAACATAACGCAGAATTAATAACAACTGAAAAAGACTATATGAGGCTTGACTCAGATTTTTGCAAAGATCTAAATTATATCCCTATAAAAATAAAATTAAAAAATTCTGAATTTTTTGATAATTATTTAAAAAAAAGAATCTCATGAAAATTATAAAATATTTTTTGGAAGCTGTAATTGTCTATATTTTATTTTTTATAGTAAGAATTTCTGGTTTAAAATTAGGAAGGAGTATAGTCATTTCTATATTCTTGAGCATTGGTTTTTTTTTCAAATCGAAAAAAGTTGTTGAAAAAAATATTTCTTATGTATTTAACAATCTCTCACAAGATAAAGTAAAAAATATTATCAAATCAATGTGGAAAAATTATGCATGTCTTTTTGTTGAATATATTTATCTATACAAATTTCGATTTAATAAATTTTCTGAAAAACATATTAATATTTCTGGAAAAAAAATATTAGATGATTTGATTAAATCAAAAAAACAGGCCATTTTTGTTTCTGGACATTTTGGAAATTTCGAACTTATGGCCATGGAATTAGAAAAAAATAAGATAGATTTAGGAGCTATTTATCGTCCTCTAAATAATTTTTTTTTAAATCCTTTTATGGTTTTTTTGAGAAAAAAGTATATTTGTAAAAACCAAATAAAAAAGGGCAAAAAAGGAACTAGAGAAGTAATTGATCTAATGAAAAAAAACTACAGTATTGCTCTTATGGTGGACCAAAGACTTGGTGAGTCTGATAGATTTCCATTTTTTAAAAAACCTGCACATACAACTACTCTACCTGCTCAATTAGCCTTAAAATTTGATTGTGAAATAATACCAATTTACTTAGAAAGAAATAAAGATAACACTTTTAATATGGAAATTTTAAATCCTATAAAAATAAATAAAACAAATAACGTTGAGAAAGATAAAAAAGAAATCACCTTAAAAATAAATGAAGTTATTGAAAAAATGATTTTAAGAAATCCCCATCAATGGATTTGGACACATAATAGATGGAAATAACTATTTATTATTTTTGAGTTGCTCATATCGAATTTTAACCTGCTTTGGAGAATAGTAAGGCTCCTGTAATTCAACATTCCAATAACTAAGTTTATTTAAAGGGATGTTCTTACCAGAAACTGCACAGACTACATGATCGCCCTCCTTTAGAACTTCAAATCTGTTTGGGTAAAATTTAAGTTTTGCTTTATTTGCGTTCATGATATTTTAATTAATAATTATCTATAATATATGAATTTAGCTGTTATAGGAAGTGGTGGTCGAGAACATGCTCTTTGCTATAAGCTAAGGCAATCAAAAGAAATAAGAAAATTAATTTGTATTCCGGGAAATGCGGGAACAAAAAATCTAGCAGAAAACATAATTGAGGATATATCCAATTTTGATGCTATTTACGAAATAATTAAAGAAAAAAAAATTGATATTGTAATAATCGGACCAGAGGAACCTTTGGTGAATGGTATTGTTGATTTTTTAGGAAAAAAAAATGTCAAAGTATTTGGTCCTGATAGGTTTTCTTCGCAACTAGAGGGTTCTAAGGCATTTATGAAAAATTTATGTAAGAAAAATAACATTCCAACTGCAAACTTCGGAGTTTTTGAAAATTTTCCTGATGCCGTAAGTTTTATTAGAGCGAATAAGACTCCAATAGTAGTTAAAGCAGACGGTATAGCTGCAGGCAAAGGAGTCTCAATATGCCATTCTAGAGAAGAAGCAGAACAAAAAACAAAAGAGATAATTGAGGGAAAATTTAAATCATCTAGGAAAGTGGTGCTAGAGGAGTTCTTGGAAGGAGAAGAGCTAAGTTATTTTTCAATAGTAGATAAGAATACATTTCTATTTTTTGGATCGGCTCAAGATCATAAAAGAGTAGGTGAGGCTGACACTGGTCCAAATACAGGTGGTATGGGGGCTTATTCTCCAGCAAATCTACTAACAAGGAAGCTTGAAAAAAAAATAAAAAATAAAATTATTCAGCCAACCCTAAAAGCATTAAAAAAAATGGGACATCCCTATAAAGGATTTTTATATGCGGGTTTGATGATAAAAAATGATGAGCCTTATTTAATTGAGTATAATATTAGGATGGGAGATCCTGAATGTCAGGTATTAATGATGAGATTAAAAACAAATTTATTTGAAATTATTAAATCTGTTCTTAATGATTCTTTAGAAAATCAAAAAATTGATTGGAGTGAAAATAGTTGTATGACTATTGTTTTGTGTTCAAAAGGCTACCCAGGAAAATATGAGAAAGATAGTGAAATCAAAAATATTGAAAAAATTAAAATAGATGAAAATAATCAGATTTTTCATGCTGGAACATATGAAAAAAATAAAAAAATTTTTTCAAATGGGGGACGAGTTTTAAATATTGTATCATTAAAAAAGGATCTTATGGAAAGTAGAAATGAGTGTTTGGAAAATTTGAAAATTATAAATTGGGATAAAGGTTTTTTTAGAAAAGATATAGGCTGGAGAGTTATTAAAAAAAATGAGAATAATAAGCGGTAAATTTAAGAATAAAAAAATTTTTTTCCCAAAAAATTTTAAAACAAGGCCTTTAAGAGATAGTGTAAAAGAGAATATATTTAATATTTTAGAACATTCAAAAAAAATAGATTTAAATGTTTATAACTCAAATGTTTTAGACTTATATGCTGGAAGTGGTTCTTTTGGTTTAGAAACTATATCCAGGTACAAGGCTAAAGTCACTTTTGTCGAAAAAGATTTAGATGCATTGGTAAATTTAAAAAAAAATTTAAAAGTTCTAAAAATTCAAAATGAAGTATATTTGTATGAAATGGATATATTTGATTTTTTAGATAAGCAAAATTTTACAAAAAAATTTGATATAATCTTTTTTGATCCACCCTACTCCGATGATAATTTTATAGATGCGATTAAAACTATAAAGCAAAAAAAAATTCTTAAGGAAAATCACATAATAATTCTTCATAGAGATAGAGAATCTAAAGATTATATAAATAACAAATTAAGTATTTTTGAGAGTAGAAAGTATGGACGTTCATTAATAATTTTTGGCAAACTTTTTTGAAAAAAGTAATTTTCTTGTCAAAATCTTAACTCTTTCAACAGCTGGTTGATCAAAAGGATTATTTTTAAGCATTTTGCTTAAAACCAATGTTTCAAAAATAAATAAAAAAAATAGTTCACCAATTGTACTTTCTTCAAATTTTTTAACGATAATTTCTTTTAGAGGAATATTTCTTTCTTTTAATGCTTTAATGAAGGCATTTTTTTGTGAAAATTTAATCTGATCATATTTTTTTTTATTCAAAAAATTTAATTTTTTTCCAAATACTTTGGTATTCACTTTTAGTTTATTAATTTCCTTCGTGCTAAAAACATAAAAAACTTTATCTTTTGGACCATCTAAATAAAGCTGAAGTAAACTATGATGATCTTTTGGTGCATTAGAAACTACTGGCATAAAACCTTTTTTATTCTTTCCTAAACTTTCTGCTAAAAGTTGCTGGCACCAAAATAAGAAATTATTTAGTTCGGGAACATAATTAAATAAAACTAAAACTTTAATTTTTTTACCATTAATTTTAAGAATTTTTTTTATATTATTAGATAATATTTTTTTATTTTTTAATAGGTTTGGTATTTTTTTTTTAAAATTATTAATTTTTAAACCCATTAAATATGCAGGGAGCATGCTAACATCCGAGAATACAGAATATCTTCCTCCTATATTTGGATTGTGTCTTACGAAATAGATCCCATTATTATATGCAAAATTTTTTAAAATATTATTTTTCCCTTCAGAAATGATTATGGTATTTTTTTTCTTTAAAAAAGATTTAAAAAAACTTGAGTTTATTATTGTTTCAGTAGTATTCCCAGATTTAGAAATAATTAAAAATAGTACGTTTTTTAGGTTGTTTTCTTTTTTTACTCTTTGTAAATATTGCTGATCTAAATTATCAATAAAAATAAATTTTTTTTTTATTTTATTTTTCATAAAATAATAAATTGCTTTGGTACCTAAGATTGAACCGCCCATGCCGATTAATACTATGGTTTTAAATTTTTTGAATTTGTTTACTTTTTTTTTATTAAAATAATAATTAGATTTTGGAAAAAAAGTTTTATATAAAGCGTATTTATTACTTGAAAGTTCATTTATAATTTTTTGAGCAGAGATCACTTAATTATTCTTTCTTAATTCCTCTTCAATTTTCGTTTCTAATAATGATTTTTGATCTTTATCTGTTCCAGAAGACCTTTCCTTATTTAGGATTTTTTCTATTCTATTTTCCTCTATAGAGTTAGATTGCTTTGAGCCAGGCAGTGGAAGCTTATCATAATCAGGAGGTAAGATTAATGGATCTTTTTTCTTAATTAAATACTCATCTGTAGTTGCTTTTTTTTGTCCAGTTACTGCAGACTCAAAAGTATCCCAACCGCCTCCGCATGAAATTAGAAAAAACAATGCAGGTAATAAAAAAAAATTTTTTAACATTTAATTATTTTTTTTCTTAAAAATTATTTCTTTAAAAAACATCATGATCACCCCAATAGATATAAAAATATCTGCTAAATTAAACGTAAACCAGTGAAAATTACCAAAATGAAAATCAATAAAATCAGGAACCGCATAATAGTTAAGCCTATCGTATAGATTGCCAAGTGCGCCTCCAATAATAAAGGAAATAATAATTTTTCCAGATTTGTCAGATATGACCATTAAATATATTAGATAAACAATTATTAACAAAATTAAGGCAGAGATCAAATGATATGAAAAACTAGCACTAAAACTCAGTAGACCAAAAGCAATTCCTGTATTCCAATTTAAAGTGAAATTTAAAAAATCGTATACAAAAACTTCACCGCCTGTCGACTTAATCAGATCTATAACATATATTTTTGAAATCCTGTCTAATGAAAAAATAATTGATATAAAAATAAAACTATAAATATCAACTTTTTGTATCTTTACTTTATTTTGGAACATCTTAAGCATTTGTTTTCTTTAACTTCTTTTACAATCTTCCAGCATCTAATACATTTTGTGCCATCAGCTTTTTTTACCAAAACACTAAAGCCATTTTTTTCCTTTTTTGAAACATTTTGACGAACAGAAGATGTTATGAAAAGTTCTTCCTTGTCTATTTCTTTTAAAATATCGAACTCTGGTTTTGACAAAGTTAATTCTACGTCAGCTTCTAAGCTTGAACCGATTATCTTACTTGATCTCTTTTCCTCTATTGCAATATTGACCTGTTGCCTTATGGACATTAGCTTTGACCATTTTTCCTGTAGAGCCTCATTTTTCCAATTGCTTGGAATGTCAGGAAATATTTCCTCGTGAATACTTTTTTCTTTATTTTTTTTTACCAACTCAGCTATTTCTTCTGTTGTGAAAGAGAGTACTGGAGCATACCATGTTAATAAACATTCTAAAATTATGTTAAGCAATTCAATGCAAGAATTCCTTTTTTTTGAATTTTTTCCTTCACAATATAAAACGTCCTTCCTGATATCAAAATAAAATGAGGAAAGATCTAACGCACAAAAATTCAGCAAATCCTTTTGGAGTTTATGAAAATTATAGTATTTAAAATTATTTTTAATTTCCAAATTTAATACATAAAGCTTATGTAAGATGAGTTTTTCAAGCTCTGGAAATTCTTTATATTTTATATTTTTAAATTTTTGAGGTTTAAATTCATCTCTCAAATTACCCAAAATAAATCTAAAAGTATTTCTTATTTTTCTGTAAGACTCTGCGTGCTGCTCAAGTATAGAATGATCTATTCTTAAATCTTCTGCATAATCAGAAGATGCAACCCAAAGTCTTAAAATATCAGCTCCATATTTTTTTAAAATATCCTCTGGTGAAATAATATTTCCTGCTGATTTTGACATTTTCATACCTTTGCCATCAACAACAAAACCGTGAGACAAAATACTTTCGAAAGGAGCTCTTCCCCTGGTCCCACAAGATTCTAATAAAGAGGAGTGAAACCAACCTCGATGCTGATCTGAGCCTTCAAGATACATCGATGCAGGCCATTTTAAATCTTTTCTTTTTTCTAAAACAAAAGAATGTGTAGATCCACTATCAAACCAAACCTCGACTATGTCATTTGATTTTATATAGTCTTCCTTTTTGTATTTTTTTCCTAAAAATCTTTGTGGATCATCATTGAACCAGCAATCCGACCCCTCTTTCTCATAAATCCTAGCAATATTTTCAATAACATCAGGATCTCTAAGAGGTTCGCTAGTTTTTTTGTTAACAAAAATTGGCAATGGAACGCCCCAAGACCTTTGTCTAGAAATACACCAATCTGGTCTTGTTTCGATCATAGCTCTTATTCTTGCCTTTCCTTTTTCTGGATAAAATTCTGTACGATCAATTGAGTCTAGAGCTTTTTTTCTTAGTTTATGGCTCTCCATTGAAATAAACCATTGTGGAGTTGCACGATGCACGAGAGGAGCCTTAGATCTCCACGAATGCGGATAACTATGAACTAAAGTTCCGCTACCCAATAAGTTTTTTTGTTCCTCTAAATTTTTTATAATTATTTCATCAGCTTTAAAAACATGTGTTCCCTCAAAAACTGGTATATTTTTTGTGTATCTACCGTCATTATTAACTGTTTCGATGGCTTTCATTCCGTGTTTCAAACACAAATTAAAATCATCAGGACCATGACTGGGTGCACAATGTACAATTCCAGTACCCTGTTCCAAATTCACAAAATTAGCCTCAAACATTGGTACATCGTGATCGTATCCAAGATTTTTAAAGGGATGTGAACAAATAATGTTTTTAAAAACTTCTCCATTAAAGGTCTTAAGATTTTTAAATTTACTAAGAGAACAGCTTTCTAAAACAGATTTAACCAGCTTTTCTGCAATAATTATTTTTTTATTATCAACCTCTATTAAAGAATAATTAATATCTTTATTATACGCTAAAGCTTTATTTGCAGGAATCGTCCATGGTGTAGTTGTCCAGATTATTACTGAGGTATCTCTTAAAAATTCCTTATCTGTGGTTTTTATTTTAAATGCTGCATAGATAGTATTTGATTTATGATCCTTGTATTCAACCTCGGCATCAGCTAATGCTGTTTTTTCTACTGTCGACCACAAAACTGGTTTAAACCCTCTATATAGACTTTTCTCTAAAAGAAATTTTCCCAACTCTCTTACTATTTGGGCTTCCGCCTCAAAACTCATTGTTGAATAAAAATTTTCCCAATCTCCTATAACTCCAAGCCTTTTAAATTCTTTTTTATGAATACCAATCCATTTTTCTGCAAACTCTCTACATTCTTTTCTGAATTCTTTTGTAGGGATGTCGTCTTTATTTTTTTTCTTTTTTTTATACTGTTCTTCTATTTTCCACTCAATTGGAAGTCCATGACAATCCCAACCTGGAACATAAATTGAGTCTTTTTTGTTCATTTGATGAAACTTTGTCACAATATCTTTTAAAATTTTATTTAATGCAGTGCCCATATGAATATGTCCATTTGCATACGGGGGTCCATCATGTAATACAAATTTATTTCTGCCTGCTGACTTTTCTCTCAATCTTTCATAAAGTTTAATTTTGTCCCAATTTTCTAAAATTTTTGGTTCTTTAGTAGGAAGATTGGCCTTCATGGAGAAGGCAGTTTTAGGAAGATTTAGATTATTTTCTGCCATTTTTTGATTTATTTACTTTTGCGATATCTTTTTTTATCTGTTTTTTTAATTGAATAATATTTTTAAATTTTTTTTCTCTCCTTATAAATCTAATTAACATTATTTTAATCCTTTTATCATATAAATTTTTTCTTAAACCAAAAATATATGCCTCCAATAAAAGTCTATTTTTTCCAAATGTTGGTTTATAACCAATATTTACAATACCTTTCTTTTTAATATTTTTGTTTACAATTATTTTTGCTGAATACACACCTAGTTTTGGCAAAATGTAGTTTTCTAAATCTATATTACATGTGGGAAATCCAATTTTTCTTCCTCTTTTTTCTCCTCTTTTTACAGTACCTTCTATTGTCCAAAACCTACCTAATAGTTTATTAGAATATTCAATTTTACCTTTCATAATACTTTTTCTGATCAATGTAGACGAAATGGTCATTTTCTTTTTTTTAAGTGGAGAGATAGTTACTGTTTTATAATTATAAAGTTTTTCTCTTTTTCTTAACAAGTTTATATCTCCAGTTCTATTTTTTCCAAATCGAAAATTCTTACTTATTAAAACTAATTTAGTTCTTAATTTTTTATAAAGTATATTTTTAATAAAGTTTTCAGAGCTTATATTGGAAAACTTTTTATCAAACTTTTTAATTATTAAGAAATCTACTTTATTTTTTTTTGATGACTGAATTTTTTGTTGCAAAGAGTCAATTCTATAATTTTTTAATTTTTTATTAAAAAACATTACTGGAAGAGGGTGAAAAACCAATAGACCAAATTTAATTTTATTTTTTTTGGCAATCTGTTTTCCCTTTTTTACAACTCTTTGATGGCCAAGGTGAAAGCCATCAAAATTACCAATTGCGATAGCTGAATTTTTATACCTATTAATATTAAAAGTTTTATAAATTTTCATTTACCAAGTTAATTCATTTTGAAAGTAATTAGCTGACACATTATATTTGTTTAATAATTTATTAACATCATCTTCGTTGTTTATTTTAGCTTTATTCACCCCACTGATAATAAATATAGAATCGAGACCCATATTATTTGCTCCCTTAATGTCTGTTTTCAAATTATCCCCTATAACCAAAGTCCTTTGGTTTGGTTCTAAGCATGATAGATAAACTTCTTTATGTGGTTTTCCGAAATATATTACTTTACCACCAAGCCCTTCAAAAATTTCTGCTATTTTTCCTGCGCAGTATTCCTCTTCGTTTCCTCTATGAACAACTAAATCTGGATTAGTACAAATTAATTTTTTGTTAGTAAAATCTTTTAATAAATCTTTATAATAATTTAAATTTTCTTCCTCTTCATCAAACAATCCAGTACATAAAATAAAGTCACATTTTTCTATTGTGGTTTTATTTTTTATAATTTGAAGGAATAAAGAATCATCTCTACTTGGACCCAAATGAAAAAACTTTTCCCCAAATTTATTTTGTTTTAGGGAGTTAGAGGCAGCTTCTCCAGAAGTGAAAATATTTTTAAGAAACCTTTCCTCCATTTCTAATTTTTTTAAGAATTCTTTGACTTTTTTTGATGGACGAGGTGCATTTGATAAAAATATAATTTTTTTACTTTTTTTATCTAATTGCTTAATGGCATTCATCGCCGATGCGTTTAGCTTGATGCCATTATGCATTACACCCCATAAATCGATTAGAAATGCATCATATTGATTGTGTATTTCTGATAGGTGATTTAACTTTTTAATTTTCATAGGAAATTCAAGGTTTTTTTGAGCAATTTTTTTTTATCATACTCTTGAAATATTCTAAATACATACCATATTCCTCAATATTATAAATTATAGGAGTTTTCATGAAATTTAGACCGTTGCACGATAGAGTATTAATTAAAGTGCTTGATAGTGAAGAAAAGACAAAAGGCGGTATAATTATACCAGATACTGCAAAAGAAAAGCCTCAAGAAGGAGAGGTTGTTTCAGTGGGTCCTGGTGCAAAAACTGAAGATGGTAAAATCATAAAAATGGACGTGAAAATTGGAGACAGAGTTTTGTTTGGAAAATGGTCTGGAACAGAAGTTAAAATTGATGGTAAGGAATACAGCATAATGAAAGAGTCTGACATTATGGGAATCACAAAAAGTAAATAAATATATAAAAGGAGATTAAATGCCAAAAATTATAAAATTTAATAATGAAGCTCGAGCGAAAATGCTAAAAGGTGTTGACACGTTAGCCAACACAGTAAAAACAACTCTTGGGCCAAAAGGAAGAAACGTAGTGATTGATAAATCATACGGAGCTCCAAGAACAACAAAAGATGGAGTTACTGTAGCCAAAGAAATTGAACTTGAAGATAAATTCGAAAATATGGGTGCGCAGATGGTTAAGGAAGTTGCTAGTAAAACAAATGACAATGCCGGAGATGGTACTACTACTGCAAGTATTTTAGCACAAGCCATAGTTGGTGAAGGAATTAAATACGTAACTGCAGGCATGAATCCAATGGACATAAAAAGAGGTATTGATAAAGCTGTAGAAAATGTAATTGAAAGTCTAAAGAAAACATCTAAAAAAGTTAAAGCTAATGAAGAAGTTGCCCAAGTAGGTACGATATCAGCAAATGGTGAAAAAGAAATTGGAGATATGATTTCTAAAGCAATGCAAAAAGTTGGAAATGAAGGTGTAATAACTGTTGAAGAAGCAAAAGGAATTCAAACAGAGCTTGATGTAGTCGAGGGAATGCAATTTGATAGAGGATATCTTTCTCCATATTTTGTTACAAATGCAGATAAAATGACAACAGAATTAGATAATCCTTTAGTTTTACTTCACGAAAAAAAGTTAACAAATTTACAACCAATGGTCCCACTTTTAGAATCTGTGGTTCAGGCAAATAGACCCTTGATGATTATTTCGGAAGACGTAGAAGGTGAGGCTTTAGCTACGCTTGTAGTAAATAAACTTAGAGGTGGTTTAAAAGTTGTAGCAGTTAAAGCTCCAGGTTTTGGAGACAGAAGAAAAGAAATGCTGGAAGATATTGCGATTTTAACTGGTGGACAAGTTATATCTGAAGATCTTGGCACTAAACTTGAAAATGTTAAGATTAATAATTTAGGCTCTTGTAAGAAAGTAAAAATTGATAAAGAAAATAGCACAATAGTTGCAGGCGCAGGAAAAAAGGCAGATATTGAAGCTAGATGTAATCAAATTAGAAAACAAATTGAAGAAACTACTTCTGATTACGATAAAGAGAAGCTTCAAGAAAGATTAGCTAAATTAGCTGGTGGTGTTGCTGTAATAAAAGTTGGTGGTGCGACTGAAGTAGAAGTAAAAGAAAGAAAAGACAGAGTAGAAGACGCTTTAAATGCCACAAGAGCAGCGGTAGAAGAAGGTGTAGTTGTGGGTGGTGGATGTGCTCTTCTTTATGCTTCCCAAGAATTAGATAAAGTAAAAGTAAAAGGTGATGATCAGAAAGCTGGTGTAGATATTATCAAGAAAGCTTTACAAGCACCAATAAGACAGATTGCGGCCAATGCTGGAGTAGATGGTTCAGTTGTGGTTGGCAAGCTGTTAGATGGAAAAAAAGCTACACAAGGTTTTGATGCTCAAGAAGAACAATATGTCGACATGTTCTCTAAAGGTATTATAGATCCAATGAAAGTTGTTAGATCAGCTTTGCAAGATGCTTCTTCTATTGCAGGTCTATTAATTACAACAGAAGCAATGATTGCTGATAAACCAGAAGAAAAAGACTCTGGTCCCGCTATGCCTCCTGGTGGAATGGGTGGTATGGGAGGAATGGGTGGAATGGGAATGTAATCCCAATCACTTTAAAGAATTTAAAAAAGGCTGCAAAATTGCAGCCTTTTTTTTTGAGCAAAAAACACAAGCTTGAGATTTTAAAATTAGACCATCCTTTAAGATTCTCAAATTGTTATCTTTTAAAGTTTTTCCAGTAGAAGTTATATCAGTAATAATTTCTGAAGATCCAATAAAGGGATAAGTTTCTGTTGCACCAAGACTTGTAACCAATTTATATTGAGTTACGCCTTTTGAAACCAAAAAATTATTAGTTAAATTTGGGTACTTTGTTGCAACTCTCAATCTAGTATTTTTTTTGTCTCTAAAATCAAAAGATACTTCCTCTAGATCAGCAACTGTTTGCACATCAATCCAATCATTGGGAATAGCAATCACAACATTGGCTGAGCCAAAATCTAATTTTTTCTTAAGTTCAATCTTTTGCCTCAGGTTTGTGGCTGACTCATTTAAAAGATCTAAACCTGAAATTCCTATATCAAGTGTGCCATCACCAATTCTTTGAATGATTTCTTTTGCATGTAAATAAATGATTTTAATATTAGGAAAATTTTTCACCTCAGCAAAATAGTTTCTCTCTCCTCCATTTGAAGTTAGTTTTAAATTATTTCTATCAAGAAAGTTTATTGATCCCTCTTTCAATCTGCCTTTGCTTGGTAAACCTATAGTTATTAAATTTTTCATGTCTTTAAGTTATTCAAATTAATTGCAGCACCTACTGCTGAAATATTTTTCTTAGATCCAAGACTCTTCAATAAACCATCGTATCTACCACCTCTTGCTATCTCTTTTTTTGAAGAATTATATATCTCAAATACTACTCCAGAATAATACTCGATATCTCTACCAAAATTTGTAGAAAAGGTAATTTTAGAATTCAACCTAGATAAATTTTTCAAACTTGATTGATCTTTAAAAACACTTTTACTTAATTGATTTTTGTTAATAAAATTATTTAACGTTTTTTCTAATTTATCTAATGGACAATTAATTTTTAAAAAATCTTTAATAATTTTTACTGTTTTTTTATTTTCTTTAAATGATCTTGGATCTTTAATTTTTCTGTCAAATCTAGATATGATTTCTGAAACTTTTCGGCTGGCAATTTCTTTGCTTTGATCAATGCTC
>MDTE01063811.1_pt1 | contig 22681 bp, 20 predicted proteins | sample 811231 | NCBI WGS metagenome assembly MDTE01 (sample SAMN05326651, study PRJNA326480) | marine metagenome | isolation source: seawater | place: Indian Ocean: Red Sea | collected 2010 | reverse complement strand
TACCTCTGGATCCTCCTCCATAACCTCCTCTATCTCTACCACCAGATCCTCCTCTGAAGTTATCTCTACCTCTGGATCCTCCATAATCTCCTCTACCTTCTCCTCCGCCACCTCTGAAGTTGTCTCTACCTCTTGAACCTCCATAACCTCCTCTACCACCTGATCCTCCTCTGAAGTTATCTCTGTCTCTAGAACCTCCATAACCTCCTCTACCACCTGATCCTCCTCTGAAGTTGTCTCTAGAATCTCTGTTGAAACTTCTTTTTCTAGCAGAATCTCTTCTTTCTTTAGCTGTTTCAAAATCTTCATCAAATGCAACCGCCCTATGAGACAAATCTATTCTTCCTTGATCATCTATATTTAATATCATCACCTCTAAAGGATCTCCAACACTAACTACAGATTCAAGATTTTCTATTCTAGCAGTAGAAAATTCACTAATATGACATAAGCCATCTTTTCCTTCAGAAATTTCTATAAAAGCTCCATAACTCATTATTCGAGAAACTTTACCTGTACACTTAACACTTATTTTTATTTCTTCTTTATTTAACAAATCTAAACACCGTTACTAAATTTTATGTTTATAAAATTATTTATTATTTTTAAACCTATTCAATGATATACCTCTAAGCATAGATTTATTGTCCCCATCTAAAATATTCAACATAATTTCAGAAATTATTTTTGAACGCATGATTCCAGAACCTCCTCCTCCTCCAGCAATAAATATTTTTTTTTCAAAATCTAAAGTATCCACTATCGGCATATCATCAAACGTAACAGGACGAAAACATACTGTCTGTTTTTTTATTTCCACAGTATTCATATCTGGCATCATGTTTTTTGCCTCATTTAATAAAGAATTTTTTGCTTTATTTGTTGGGTTTCTATCAAAACCACAATTTTCAGTTGTAGCAGCTATCCATACATCACCGTCCTTTTTTTGTATTAAGGAACAATTACTAATTAAATGCTCAGAAAAAGGGCCTGAAATTGGTAAAGTAGTACGAAGAATTTCTCCTTTTTGAGGAATAATCGGAACTTTATATCCCATTTTATTGCAATATTCTCCAGTCCATGGACCAAGGGATATAATTAAATTTTCTGAAGAAAATTTTCCGGAATCAGTATAAGTAATAACTGAGTTAGATTTTGGGACAGATTTAATAATATTTCCTTGAACGAAATTAACCCCGATTTTTTTTGCATACAAATAAAGAGACCTTTGATAATTATAAGAGTCAATAAAAAAAGGACCCTCTAATAACATAGCTCCATAAGGGCCAATGTTATATCTAGAAGAATTAATCTGATTGGAATCTTTAAATACTATTTCATTCTTAAAACCTTGTTTTAACCATATTTTAGAATTTTTTTTGGCTATATTTAATTCTTCAGATGAGTTTAAAAATTGCAAAGTTGGGCGATCATCATATTCTAAATCCACTTTTGTAATATCTTGAAGTTCTGGAATGAATTTCAATAAAGAATTATAAGATTTTTTAGTTAATACATCTTGATCTAAAGAAGTATTATTAGAGATAACTTTTTTACCATAACCAATTGAATTGTTCTTCTTAGAATCATTTAGTTTGGGGGCATATGAGCTTCTTAATAGTGGATCGATCCTACCTAATGCCCAAATAGATGCCTCTTTACCAGGTATATCTTTATCTAAAACACACACTGAATAACCTCTTTTTACCGCTTCAATAGAAATAGATAAACCAAACGCACCCGCCCCTAAAATATTTATATCTGAATTATTAATTTTCATACTAGATAGATATCTTAAAGATAAACGATAACTTACAATTAATCGTTATGAAAAAGATAAAATTTATGAACACTTCATTCCGTGATGGATTTCAATCTTGTTATGGAGCAAGAGTAAAAACTGAAGACTTCCTACCTATATTAAAGGCAGCTGTTGAAGCAGGTAATGATAATTTTGAAATCGGAGGAGGGGCAAGATTTCAGAGTTTATATTTTTACTGTCAAGAAGATGCATTTGAAATGATGGATCAATCTAGAAAAATTGTAGGGAAAAACATAAATCTTCAAACCTTATCTCGTGGAGTAAATGTAGTAGGTTTAGAATCACAATCCAGAGATATAATCAATCTTCACGCGAAGTTATTTAAAAAACATGGAGTAACTACTGTAAGAAATTTTGATGCTTTGATGGATATTAGGAATCTATCTTACTCAGGAGAATGTATTACAAATGCTGGATTAAAACATCAGATCACTATAGCTTTAATGGGATTACCTCCAAGTTTAAACGAAAAATATTATCATTCAGCAGACTACTATACAGATAAAATTAAAGAAATCTTAAAAGCTAATATACCTTTTGATAGTATAGCTTTCAAAGATGCATCCGGTACCACTCCTCCTTCTATAGTTTACGATTCAATTATAAAAACAAGGAAATTATTACCTAAAGATACAATGATACAATTTCATACTCATGACACAGCTGGAATGGGAGTAGCATGCAACTTGGCAGCAATTGAGGCTGGTGCCGACATGATTGATCTAGCGATGGCACCAGTAAGTGGAGGGACATCACAAGTAGATATATTAACTATGTGGCAAAGATTACGAGGAACTAAATATACCTTGGATATTGATGAGGAAAAAATATTAGAAGTTGAAAAATTATTCATTGATAAAATGGAGAAATATTATTTACCACCTGAAGCAAATACAGTAAATCCAATAATACCTTTTTCTCCAATGCCTGGAGGTGCCCTAACTGCAAACACACAAATGATGAGAGACAATAATTCACTTAAATTATTTAGTAAGGTTATTGAAAATATGAGAGAGGTAGTTGCAAAAGGAGGATATGGTACTTCAGTTACTCCAGTTTCACAATTTTATTTTCAACAAGCATTTATAAATACAATAGAAGAAAAATGGTCAAAAATATCGGATAATTATGGAAAAATGGTTCTTGGATATTTTGGAAAAACCCCTACGAATCCTGATCCCAAAATAGTTCAAATATCATCAGAACAGTTAAAACTTAAACCTACCACAGAAGATATTCATGATCTTAATGATGACAATCCTAAAATTGGAATAAATTATCATAAAAAATTACTCAAAGAAAAAAACATAGAAATTACAGATGAAAATATATTTATTTCGGCAACTTGCGGATCTAAAGGCATAGACTTTCTTGAAGGTAAAGGTGAAATGGGAATAAGATACTCAAAGGATAGAAAAGATAAATCCGAATTAACTGATTATAACGTAAGAGTTGATGGTAAAGAATACGGTATAACTATCCATGATAATAATAACTGATTAGAAAATCTGAGAAAATAGTTACGAGGCACTTCTTATGAAAACGGTTTGAAGTGTCTCGCAACTATTTGATTTTGTTTTCAAATACCTTAAAGTAGGATTCAAAAAATATTTCTTTTTTAACTGTTGTAGCTATATTATGTGGGCCTTTATTATTTTCAGTTAAATCGGTTATCCCATCCATTCTATTCAATGAGCGTTTGATAGAAACTATTCCTTTTGTATATTTGCATACTTCATAATTAAATATGGATAATGCAGCCAAAGGATCATGGAAAAATATCTTTTCTCTTTCATTAAACCATATATCAGACATATCAATTATTGGTTTTAATAAATCATGATTAAAGCGTTTATTTACTTGCTCAGGATTCATATCTAATTTTAATGTGACATCAAGTCCAAAAGATATATGGGATGGCACAGATGTACTATAAACTACTTGTGCTGCCTTAGGATCACAATATACATTCCATTCAGCTATAGGTGAATCTTCTGGTGAAAAGAAACTACCACTCATTAATCGTAATGATTTAAGTAATGGAGGTATATCTGAATATTTTAAAAAAAGAGAGGCAATATTAGTCATTGGCCCCACACCCAATAAAACTATTTGGTATGGATGTTTCCTTACCATTTCAGCAATAAATTCAGTAGAATTTTTTTTACTAAACTTAGACTCGTGTTCCCATTTAGATAAAACTAATGAATGAGGTACTTTAGGTTGACGTGACGACCCATCAAGCCTATTTTCTTGGCCAGGAATAATTGGAACTTCTTTTTTGGCTATCTTACAAAAAATACTTGCCAACTTAGCCCTTTTGACAGTATCACCAGAAACAGTAGTAATTCCTAATAAATCACATTTTTCCTGAGACAATAAATATGCCAATGCAATTGCATCATCAATATCTGAGCCTATATCAGTATCAAAAATAACCTTAGTTTTTTCTTGATTATTGATACTCATATATAATATCTATCTATGAATCACGACCATTTTCAATTCAGTCATTTCTTCAATAGCATACTTCGGGCCCTCTTTACCCATACCACTATCTTTAAGTCCCCCGTAAGGCATGAAATCTGCTCTAAATTGTGTTCCAAAATTAATGTTTAAGTTACCAGAATGAACTTCTAATGCAAATCTTAAAGCATTATCTAAATTTTCCGTAAAACAAGCGGCAGATAATCCAAATCTAGTATCATTTGCTAATTCTATTGCATGATCTATATTCTTAGCAGGCATTACAGTTACAGCAGGACCAAAAATTTCCTCTCTACAAACTCTCATATCAGGTTTAGCATCTGCAATTATCGCTGGACTAACAACAGCTTTATCTCTTTCTCCTCCAGTTAGTAATGTTGCTCCATCTGATATAGCTTCATCTATCCATTCAGTAACTCTTACAGCATCGTTTTCCCGTACCATCGGTCCTAATTTAACTGGCTCATTAATTGGATTCCCAATTGTTAAACTTTCAACAACTGGTACTAATGCATCTAAATAATCACCATATACTGACTCATCAACTATAACTCTTTGGGTAGAAATACAAACTTGCCCGGCATTTGAAAAACCACTTGTAGTAGTAGCTTGAGCAACTTTTTCAAGGTCTGCGTCAGGTAAAACAACTAAAGGACTATTTGAACCTAATTCCATTGTCACTTTTTTTAAACCAGCAGTTTTACAAATAACTTCTCCAACTTCTTGGCTTCCAGTAAATGTAACCTTTCTAACTTTAGGATTGGCAACTAAAGGGTTTCCTACAACACTTCCAGGACCAGTGATACACTGAATTGACTCAGGCGGAAATCCTGCATCAAGCATAATTTCAGTTAACTTTAGTGCTGAAAGTGGAGTATCAGATGCAGGTTTTAGTACAACAGAATTTCCTGCTGCTAGCGCAGGACCTATCTTATGGGCGACTAGATTTAAAGGAAAATTAAATGGACTAACTGCTGCAACAATTCCTACAGGGACACGTAAAGTAAATCCAAATTTCCCTGAATTACCCGGTGCTGCATCTAACGGTAAAACTTCTGAATTTAATCTCTTTGCTTCTTCAGCTGAAACTATAATAGTCTGCTTACATCTATCTACTTCCATCATTCCTTCCGAAATAACTTTACCTTCCTCAAGAGTTATTGTCCTTCCTAGATCCTCTTTTCTTTCTTCAATCAAATCAGCAGCTTTCATAAGCATTGAATATCTATCCCATGAACTTATTTTTTTCATAGCCTGAAATCCTCTTTCAGCACTGTCAACCGCCAAGGATACATCCTCTACAGATGCCGAAGGAACTGTATCAATAACCGAATTATCGAATGGGTTTATTACTTCTTGTAGATCATTTCGAGAAACCCATTCTCCATTTATATACATTTTCATTTTCTAAATCCCTTTAACATTTTTTATTATGCAAATTAATAAAACTTATCCAAAAAATTAGTCTTTTGACATCATTATAATACAAAAACATTCTAGTAACCCTAGTAAACGAAAAAGTCATCATAATATTTACGATCAAGATTATCTGCTTAATCTAAAGATCAACATAAATATATTGGATAAATGATAGGAAACCATTTATGATTTTTCTGGATGCCGAACTAAAATAGTTGCTAATGTAGTACCTATTCCAAAAATAGCAGAAATCCCAAACACTATCTGTGCTCCTAGTATGAAAGCTCTTGCAGAATTACCACTTGAATCATTTGATATATCACTTAGATCTCCAACGAAACCTCTAGCTATCATGATTGAGGAGATAATAGCTGTAGATGTAGCAGTTGCAAATAACATAGAAGTATTTCTTACAAGATTCTGAATAGCTGCGCCTAAACTATAAGAAGATTGATCGGTAGATGCCAATGATAGTGCCCATAGAGGAGCTAACCATATTCCGAAACCTAGTCCAGCTATTAAATTTACCCCTGCAAATATAAATGGATTTAAATTAATTGATAAAGCTAAAACAAATAAAATATTAGCTAAAGTAGCTAACATTAGACCTAAGAAAATCATAGGTATTCGTTTATCCTCAATTCTTCCTGAAATGAATGACCCGATCCCCAAACCAACTGGTGCCGTAAAAATAACAATTCCTACAATATCAGCTCCATACCCTTTGATATCTTGTATGTAAAAAGGAAGAACAAAATATCCTGTAGCGTATCCAAAAAAGGCAAAGAATCGAACTATAAGAGAATAACTAAATAATTTACTAGCAAAATATCGAAATTCAAAAAGAGGATCTTGGATATTTAACTCCCATAAAACAAATGCAACTAAACATAAAAAACTTCCACCAATCATTCCTAAAATAATTAGAGATAACCATCCTTGATCATTACCTTCATTTAGTGCAATAACCGCCAAAGATATTCCGAATGCAATTAGAACAGCGCCAATCCAATCAAAGTTGAGTTTTTTTTTGATTCTTTGATAACTAACTTGAGATTCTTGCAAAATTAATATGGAAATTATAAAAACTGGTATTGTAAGGAATGCTATCAACCAATATGCAGATTGCCAATCAACAAAATTAATTAAGTATCCACCAACCAAAGGACTTATAAGAAATCCGATTGATGATACTGCTACTGTTGAACCAATAGCCTTTCCTCTTTCTGTATCAGGAAAAACAGCACCTATGATTGACATGTTCTGAGTATGAATAATGGCAATTGCAGATGATGATAGTATCCTACCAATTATTAGCATTAATGGTGTCGGAGCTATTGCTGCAACTATTGAGCCTATAAACATCAAACCTATTGCGATAAGTTGCATACGTTTTCTTCCAAATTTATCAGAAATACTACCGGCAGGTAGTAAAAAGGCACCAATTGTTAATATGCCTGAGAGTGCTATCCATGATGCTCTAGATAATGGAAGATTAAAGTCATTTGCAATTGTTGGTAAAGCAACATTCAAAAAAAACATATCAAATGAGACCAACAAATTAGCACATGCAAGTATCCAAAAAACATGCCAAGGATTTCTGTTTACTTTTTTTAATATAACCATTTAAAAATTAAATAGATTCTAAATAATATCTTTATTCTTATTGAAAATTATTCTGGAGCGATCAGTATCAGAGAAGAATGGCACAATTCCTTTTATAAATTCTTCTAGAGACTCAATCTTTGTTTTTGATGTTGTATCAACAGTAATTTTATTAGGAATAAGAGACCAATCTATCAATTCATCAAACTTAAGGATTACTTTTTCTATATCATCTTTTTTTACTATCTGATTAGGATGAGGAGAATGTTTCATTCTTTTTTTTATAGTATCCGTAGAAGCAGTCACTTTTACCAATACTATATCTTCAGTAAACCTAAGCATAGATCTTTCCATTCGATGCATATCTAAAAGTCGATCATGACTAGTCCCAGGTAACCCATAACCAAAATACATAGGGCCATATACCGAATCATCTATATGTAACCCAACAGCCAGCCAATCAGGTCTATCCCAAGTAGCAGGTTGTATATGATAATAAATACTATGACGTTGATGCATCTCCATAATTTTTGGAGAAGATTTAAGAAGCCAGTTTTGTTCTTCTTTAGTAGTATCATCTGGATGTCCTGAAGTATGCGGAATTTTCCAATGATCATGAATCAATGAAAACCTAGTCCCCATATTCTTAAACATCCAGTCATCAATTGAATGCGCGAGTGTAGTAGTACCAGAATATTCGCAACCAGCTAGAATAATTTTCAATTTAACTCCAATTCCTTTATATTATTTTTATATTCTAATAAGATTATCGAAAACGTCAAACTGTAACTAAATTTTATTTATATAAAGGAAATAATAATGAATGGAAAAATTATTCAATATGAAGAGAACCAAATTTCTCTGAAAGGTTACTTATCACTACCTAAATCAGGCAAAGGAATTGGATTAATTGTAATTCAGGAATGGTGGGGTTTAGTTGACCATATAAAAAAACAAACTGATATGTTTGCAGAAAATGGATTTATTGCATTCGCTCCAGATCTCTATGAAGGAACTACTGCAGAAGAGCCAGATCATGCTATGACATTAATGCATGAATTAGAAATGCCTAATGCTGCAAATATTCTTAAAACTGCTAGTAGGTTTATAAGTAATCATGAAGGAAACATAACTGGTAAAGTAGGTTGTGTTGGTTATTGTATGGGTGGAGGAATGTCATTATATCTAGCAGCAATGCAAGTTGTTGATGCAGCTGTACCTTACTATGGTGTACTTACTAAAGGGGACCCTGATTGGAACCAAGTTACTTGCCCTATCCAAGGGCATTATGCTGAAAATGATCCAGTAACAGATCAAGTACCAGAATTAAAAAAAACACTAGATAAATTAGGTATAGTTAATAACTTTTATATTTATCCTGAAACAGAGCACGCATTTTGTAATGACGATCGTCCAGAAGTTTATGATAAACATGCTGCTGAACTCTCATCAAAAAGAACTATTGAATTCTTAAAGAAAGAATTGTCATAATATACAAAAATTTATGTACTCAATATCCCGGTAATTTCACCATCTGAAGTTAAATCTATAGTATTAGCATTTGGAGATTCAGGTAGACCTGGCAAAGTTATTATATTCCCAGCCAAAGTTACTATCTGCTGTGCCCCAGAAAGTATTTTTATTTTTTTTATAGGTAGTGTGTGTTCAGTTGGAGCATTTCTTAATTTTGGGTTTGAAGATAAAGATAAATGAGTTTTAGCCATACAAATTGGATAATTCATTTTGTTTTCTTCAATAGTTTTTATACTTTTTTTAGCTTCAGTTGACCATTCAACATTTTTAGCTTTGTATAATTTTTTTGCCATAATTTCTACTTTTTCAAAAACTGAATCATTATCTTTATAAAGCAATTTCGAATGTTTTTTATTATTTTTAGATATCTCAGCAACAGTTTCGGCTAAATCTACTGTCCCGTTACCACCTAAGTTGAAACTATCTGAAATTTCACACCCATCAGCGCCATAATCTTTAGATAATTTTTTAACTAATTCAATTTCAGAATCTGAATCAGAATGAAATTTATTTATCGCTACTACTGAAGGTAGACCATATAAATTAACTATTCTGATGGCATTTTCTAAATTTTTACTACCAGAAACAATTGCAGAAGAATTTTTCTCATTAAGAGATTCAATATTAACTCCACCATGCCATTTAAGACCTTTAGTAGTTACAACTATTACAGCACATTTTGGGAAAATACCACCCTGTCTAACTTTAATATCCATATATTTTTGGAACCCTAAATCTGCACCAAATCCCGCTTCAGTTATCACAAAATTTCCAGAAACTGATGCTAATCTATCCGCTATTATTGATGAACATCCATGGGCGATATTACCAAATGGACCCATATGGACAATAGCTGGTTGACCTTCAACAGTTTGAACTAAATTTGGCTTCAAAGTATCTCTTAACAATGCCATCATTGAGCCTATACAACCTACTTCTTTTGCAAAGACAGGAGTATTATCTTTTGTCCATCCGATTATAATATTTTCTAATCTATATCTAAGATCTTCATATGATGTAGATAATGCACAAATAGCCATTATTTCTGATGCAGAAGAAATATCAAACCCAGAATTTTTTGTACCTCTACCAGATTTACCACCAATATTTATTGAAATATTCCTTAATGATCTATCTTGAGAATCAATCACCCTTCCAAAATTTATTCCATCAACATCTAATCCATTAAGTTTATTTCGATAAACAGAGTTATCTACTGTAGCTGCTAAGAGATTATGTGCAGATTGAATAGCATGAAAATCTCCAGTAAAGTGCAAGTTTATATCAACCGCAGGTTGTACAGTAGATTTACCTCCACCTGTACCACCTCCTTTATTACCGAAAACAGGACCTAAAGATGGTTGTCTAATTGTCAAGATTGGTTTTTCGCCAATTTTAGCTAAACCTTGTGTTAATCCAACAGCAGTTGTAGATTTACCTTCACCAGCAGGCGTAGGAGTAATAGCAGTAATTACAATTAAAGAATTTTTTTCGTTTTGAGTTTTTTGATCAAACAATGTAAGTGGAATTTTTGCTTTATCATTGCCATATAGTTCTAGTGAAGAATAATCTAAATTCATTTCACTGGATATTTCTTTAATTGTTTTCAAAATAAATCCTATAATTTTAAATTATAATATCCAAATACAAAAACATATGTAAAAATTAACTCTAAATTAGATCTTTAGATTCTAATTAGAACGAATTCCCTTCCCTGGCATTTGGTTTACTTGAGGTTCACCATTAATAATAACCCCCACTCCATTAACAAACACATATTTCATACCCTCTGGCGGTAGTGTGGGATTTTGATATGTTGATCTATCAGATAGTTTATCTTTATCAAATACGATGATATCGGCATCAGCACCAATTTTAATTCTGCCTTTATTTTTAAACGCTGGAGCCAAAGATTCTAATCTTTCAGCTGGCATAAGAGAAGTCTTACGTAGGGCTTCGATCAATGATAGTCCATTTGATCGTCTTACATAATCACCTAGTACCTTACTATAACATCCAGCAGTTCTAGGATGCCCTTTACCTTTATTAATATATCCATCTGAGGCAATTGCAGTTAAAGGGCTCATTACAGCCATATCTACTAAATCTTGCTGCATGGAATGCATTATTACCATTCCATCAGTTTCACGATATTCAGCAAAAGTTCTTTCCGTAAGTCTTTCTCCAGTCTCTGCCCATTCCAAATTTTCATAACCAATATCAAGTTTTTCTTTCCATCCTTCATCGAGAATTGCAGAACTAATTAAAGTCATACCTGCAGCATATGGATAACACTCAGTTGTTACATCTATACCATTTGATCTAGATTCTTCAATCATTTGTAATAAACTCTCAACTGCTTTTTGTCCACTACTATTTATATGTACTAAATGTAGAGGTGCACCACTAGTTGCTGAGGCAGCTATAAGCTCCGATAAACCTTCTATACTATTTAGTGGTTCTTTATGACCCATTCCTCTCATATGAACATGACATGAAGCACCATAATTAGATGCAATTCTAAACATTTCTATAGCTTCCCATCTAGTAGCCATAGGTGTATAAGCTAAACCAAATCCCATAGCAAGAGCACCATTTTCAAATCCTTCACGCATTAAATTTTTCATCTGATTGATTTCTTCTATTGAAGCCTCTTTATATGCCCCATCAGCCAATGGCAACATTCCTCCAGGATCTCTCATCACTTGCATTCTTACAGGTATATGCCCAATACTAGCTCCAAAATTAATTAAAGATTTTCCTTCTCTTTCAGAATACCAACCTGTAATATCAGCTACCCCAATTTCCAATTCTAGAGCTGTGGTGACACCATCATTAGCTTGAATGCGATAATTTTCTTTATCTTGACCATGAGAATGAAGATCTATTGCACCTGGAGCAACAACTAAGCTAGAGGCATCAAACTCTTTTTCTCCTAAAATTTCTTCATCCGATATTAACTGTATCTTACCTGAAATAATCCCTAAATTTGTAACTTTATCGAATCTAGATTCAGGATCAATAACTCTACCATTTTTTATAACTAAATCATACATTTTCTGTTTTCCAATGTTTTATTCTTTTGTCAGATAACTCTATATATTCTGAATCTATTTCATATCCTACGAAGCGTCTTCCAGATTTAAGTGCAGCTATGGCTGTAGTACCTGATCCCATAAAAGGATCAAGAATAACATCATTTGAAAAAGAAAATAGTTCTATACACCTCCTAACTAACTCAATAGGAAATGGTGCAGGGTGACCTATTCTTTTGGCTGATTCAGATGGAAATCTCCATATGCTTTTTGTTAGTTCCAAAAAATCATCTCTAGTTATTGTAGAATCCCGATTTGAATTTTTTTTCCGAGAAAAATCACCTTTAGAAAAAACAAGTATATATTCATGAATATCTCTTAAGGTAGGATTAGAAGCTGAAATCCAACTACCCCAAGCGGTGGAGCCTCCTGAACTCATCGATTTATCCCATATGATTTGTCCACGCATTAAGAAACCTAACGATACCAAATCTTCAGTAATGTATGCTTCTAAAGGTATATATGGTTTTCTTCCCAAGTTAGCTATATTTAAACAAATACGACCTCCCGGAATCAAGCAACGATAAACTTCTAACATTACCTTTTTAATAAATGATCTGTATTCATCTAGACTCAAATCTTCATCATAAATTTTCCCTACATTATAAGGAGGAGAAGTAACCATTAAGTGAATACTAGAAGATGGTATTTCATTCATACTTTCACTAGATTGGTGAAAGATTTTGTTCAATGTTGTATCCGGTAAATCTGATTCAGAATAAATTTCTTTTTTATAGGATATATCCTTATATAATTTTCCAGAATAAAATTTACTAGAATCATGTCCATACCTTCCTGAAGATCCAAAATCACTCGTTTTTGTTCTTGAAAGGTTAACTTTTTTCGATTTTATACTAATCTCCTAAATAAATTTTTTATAAGATTATCGAACAATAAAAATAATTTCAAGAAAAATTAGTAAATAAAAAACTAGTATGTAAGGCAATCATCATCCAAAGATTTTAATGGTGTAAAATCTCTGTTATTTTGAAACCATGGGCGAGATGCTTCGGTACATGCATTACTAACTGTATTGTAATTCATATAAAGAATTGCTCTTCTCCAAGGAGATACATTATTACCTGATCCATGAACTAAAGTACATATAACAAATGCTACTGAACCAGCAGGCCCCATTACTGGTTCTATTGTGCTTTCATTTGCTAAATTTTTAAGAGTATTATTATCTATATGGTGTAAAGCATAACCACCATCTTTCTTAGCATCTTCATGTAATTTAGATTCAATTAATCCATTTTTATGTGAGCCAGGAATAACTAATAATGGTGATGTTACCGGAGTACAATCATCTATGAATATGGATGCCATTATACATTTTGGGTCTCTCATTCCATCGATATATTTAAAAGGAGGGTAATCTTGATGCCAATCCCATCCTCCTCCAGAACCAAAACCATATTTAGGATTTAATCGACTTTGATGTAAATAAACATCATCATTTAATAATTGCTTTACTGGCTCCAACATTCTTGGATGTAGCATCATTCGATTATAAGGTTCGGAATAAGAATGCACCCCAAATGCTAATCTCGCTACTTTATTATCCATTTTTTCTCGAATTATTTCTGGACCAGTTCTAGCTAATATTTTTGGGACTTCATTTTGCAATTTAGCTATCTCTTTTTTTGAGAATAATTCAGGAAAAAATAAATAACCTTCATCATTAAACTGGTTAATATTTTCTGGAGAAAGTTTCATAAATACCTCATGAATAAATAACAATATTATAGTTTAATATGACTATAACTAAATTGATTATATCCTAACAGATGAATCTATAGGCCTGGATGCTAATAGTCGTAAAAAAGTAGGAAAAGATTCAAACAATATGACCAAAATTCCTCCTGATAATAAATACGATATAGTAGCAACAAATTTTAAGGATCTAGCAAGAAAGCTTTTAATATAAGAAAAAATATTATCAGCTACATCACTAAATTTTTTTGACATATCTTAATAAGATCATTAAACATTATTATAAATTTTTAAAATTCCACAATTTTAAGTGATTTTTTATGGGGCAAATGATATTGTTTTTTTATCAAAAAAAATATTACTTGAGGACTAAAAATGAATTTCACAATTAAATTATTACTTCTAATGTTGCTTTGCTTTTCAGTCTTCGCTTGTACATCTGATGTAAGTGAAGAAAAAATCGGAGCAGATTTTAAATTTGGAATGGTTCTGGTAGGACCAAAAGATGATAAAGGATGGTCTCAGGCACACTATGAAGGAGGTCAATATATAGAGCAACAATCTGGAGGAAAAATGATAGTTGCTGATTTAATTAATCCTGCGGATAGCCCCAATTTAACAGTAGATCAAGTAGTCTCAGATATGATAGATGAAGGTGCTCAACTAATATTTGCTACATCAGATGACATGAAAGATGGAATTCTTACTGCCGCTGAAAAATTTCCTGATGTCCCAATGATCTGGTCCTCTGGAGATAGTGCCCATAAAGAAGGTAAAGGATATAGACCAGATCTAGAAAATTTAGGCAATATAATGGGGAAAATGGAATATGGAAAAATGATGGCAGGTTGTGCCGCTGCACTGAAATCTAAAAATGGACATCTTAGCTTCTTAGGTCCACTAATTAATGATGAAACAAGAAGATTAGCTAATGCTGCTTATCTAGGAGCAGAACATTGTTGGAAAGGTGATTCAGAATTAAAATTTGATGTAGTATGGATTGGATTTTGGTTTCATATTCCTGGTGTAACAGCTGACCCTACACAGGTTGCAAATGAATTTTTTGATGCAGGTTCTGATGTAATAATCTCTCATATAGATACACCTGAAGCTTTAGTGGTAACTAGTCAAAGATCTGCTGAAGGCCAAGATGTGTATGTAGTAGGTTATGATTATGAAAATTCTTGTGATACAGCTCCTGAAGTATGTTTAGGAGTTCCATACTTTAATTGGGGCCCAGAATATCTGAAGGTTGCAAAAAATGTAGCTAATGATAATTTTGTATCTGAATTTACATGGGCTGGACCTGATTGGGATGATCTAAATAATAAAGACACTTCATCTATAGGTTTCAAAATGGGTAATGGTTTATCCGATGATGAAAAAAATGATCTTGATAAATTTATAAAGGAACTAGCCTCTGGAAACTTAAATTTATTCAAAGGACCACTTAATTTCCAAGATGGAACCACATATTTGGCTGAAGGCAAAGAGGCATCAGACAACGAAATATGGTATACATCTCAACTGTTAATGGGTATGACTGGAGATAGTAAATAATAATATAAAGGGCTTCTCTAAATGAGAAGCCCATATTATCTATGAAGATAGAAATAATAAATATATATAAATCATTCGGTAACCTCACAGCAAATTCAAATATAAATATTTCTATCGAATCTGGAATTCACGCATTATTAGGTGAAAATGGAGCTGGTAAATCAACTTTAGTAAAGATTATATCTGGACAATTAAATCCTGATAAAGGAAAAATTATGATAGATAATAATTACCTTAAATTGGGATCTCCAAAAACTTCTGTAGATATGGGTATAGGTCTATTAAATCAAGATCCTCTAGATTTTTCAAACCTTTCTGTTTTTGAGAGCTTTTTAGTAGGAATAAAAGAGAAAAATCTATACAAAAATTTAAAAGATTGTCGAAAAAAAATTATCAATTTATTTACAAAATATAAAGTTAATATAAAACTCGAAGATAAAACTAGTAATTTATCTATAGGTCAAAGACAACAAATAGAACTAATAAGATTACTTTATAATGGTGCAAAAATAATTATCTTAGACGAACCTACTAGTGCTTTCTCTCTTAAACAAAAAACAATGATGTTTCAAACTTTAAGGCAATTATCAGAAGAGGGAATGACCATTATTTTTGTTTCTCATAAATTAGATGAAATTATGGAAATTTGTGATAGTGGAACAATATTAAAATCTGGAAAAGTTATACATAAAATTTCTAAGCCTTTTGATGCTGATGAAATTATCAATATAATGTTTGAAAAAAACAATCTTATCTCTCATGAACAAAAACAAATAACTTCAAATGAAAATTTCAATATATTAGTTAGTGAAAAAGATAAGTCGAAGAAAAATATCCTAAATAATTACTCTTTTCCTATAGGATCAGTTATTGGATTCGCAGGACTACAAGGTTCATATAATGATTTATTTGTTAAAAATTTTTTCTCAAAAGAATTATCTGAAACTAAATTTGAAAACGCTGAAGATTATTTTTCTAAAAATATTTACTACTATATGCCTGCAGACAGATTAGAAAAAGGATTGTTTAGTGAACTAAATTTACTAGAACATTTTGCTCTTTCTGCAAGTTCAGGATCAAATTTTATTAATTGGAACATAATAAAAAAATTAGCAGATAAAAAAATCAAAGAATTCAATATTAAAGGTAATTATAATACCCGAATAAATGAACTCTCAGGTGGTAACCAACAAAGACTAATGCTTTCATTAATTCCTGAGAATCAATCTATCCTGCTTCTAGAACAACCTACAAGAGGGCTAGATTTTAGCTCAGCAAAAAATATATGGGAAATGATTTTATCTAGAAAGAATAAAGATATTGCTATTTTATTCTCTTCAACAGATATTGATGAAATATGGGAATATTCAGATATAATTTTTTCAATTTCAGGTAGACGTATTATGGATATAAATTACAGTAAAAATCTTACAAAAGATATGGTTAAAAATTATGTGTCAGGTATCGCTTAAATGCAATTAAATTATGAAATCATATTTATCAGTTTTATTAGATTATTTTTTTCATTAGTAATAATCTTTTTTTTACTTTCATTGTTAGGTATCTCAACATTAAGTGTTTTTGATGCTATTATTTACGGTTCCCTTGGTAGTTATAGTAAATTAGTTAGAACCATATTAGTTTGGGTACCATTATCATTAGCTTCAATAGCTTTGATTTACACATTTTCCGCGGGAATGTGGAATATAGGAATTGAAGGTCAAATAATTATGGGAGCAGTTGGTGCTACATTAATTGCAAGATCATTTATAGGCGATCATTTTATTTCCCCATATATCCAAATTTTATTTGCTGTAATTTTTGGAGGCTCCTGGGGATTAATTTGTGGACTCTTAAAAGTTAAGGGTAGAGTTCATGAAATATTTAGTGGTTTAGGATTAGATTTTGTCGCTTCAGGTCTAGTTATTTTTCTAATCATAGGTCCATGGAAAAGAGAAGGAATAGCTTCTACTAGTGGAACAGATATATTCGATAAAGCTTCTTGGATTCCAACTTTTGGTCAAGATAATTTCCCAATTTTGCTTATGTTAATAATTTTCTCAGTTTATATAATAAGTTTATATATTCTGAAAAATACATCCTTGGGTCTTAAATTGAAAGCTACAGGAATAAATGATTTAGCTACAAGTAGATTTTATTTCAGTTCAAATAAATATATATTATTATCTTTCATTATTGCTGGTAGCATAGCTGGATTAGCTGGATTATCTCAAGCTTCAGGAACATATCATAAATTAGTACCATCAATCTCAGGAGGTTTTGGATTTTTATCGATACTTATAGTACTAATTTGTTCTAGAAATGCATACACAACGTTTATAGTAAGTTTTTTATTTGCATTACTGATAGTGGGAGGGAGTCAACTACAAATTAGACTAGGATTGGACCATAGTATTATAGGAATAATTCAAGCAACATTTGTATTAGTTTGGATCATACTATCAAAGATAAATTTTGAGAGAATTATTTATAAAAAAATAGTCAAGGCTATCCCCTAATGGTGATCGAAAATACACTTGTAACAGTTATATCTCTAAGTACACCATTGGTAATTGCAGTGATAGGTGAAACAATATCTGAAAAAAGTGGTGTTATTAATCTTTCTGCTGAAGGAACTATTATGTTCTCTGCTCTATGCGGATTTGTGTTTGGTTATTTGACAGATTTTGTTTTAATAGGTTTTTTTTCTGCGGCAATTTGTGGAGGGATAATTTCTATTGTAATCTCTTATTGCGATATAAAGTTAAGAATGGACCAGATTGCTATTGGATTCATTCTTACTATACTTTTAACTCATTTAAGTAATTATATGGGGCAAGATTATGTAAGAATTAATGGTCCAATAGTAACAAAGTTTTCAATTCCTCTTTTATCAGAAATACCTTTTATTGGAAAGGTTTTATTCAACCATTCTCTAATAACGTATTTATCTATTTTATTAATCCCTATAAGTTGGCTTTTCTTAAATAAAACTAGATTAGGTTTATCTATTAGAGCATCTGGAGAAAATCCTACAGCAGCAAATGCAAGAGGTATTGATGTAAAAAAAATGAGACTAATCGGAACAGTTATAGGAGGTTGTTTACTAGGTTTAGCTGGAGCAACTTTTTCACTTTATACAAAATATGGATGGTCTGAAAACCATACAGCTAACTATGGATGGATCATTCTTGCAATAGTTATATTTGGAGGGTGGAATCCTTATAGGGCTGCTGCAGGAGCATACTCCTTTGGGCTTTTACAAGTACTAGCAATTAAAGCTCAGTCTGTTACTCTTGCTTTATCACAAATATTACCTTTGTTACCTTTTCCATTAATGATTTTTATACTAATATTTATCCAATATATAAATAGAAAGGAAAGGGGTTCAATACCTAAGGTAATTACATCAATTTTAGGAGGTAACCAGCCTGAATCAAGTGGAAAGAAACTACCTGAAGGAATCAAATAAAATGAATGATATAGATTTATCAGACATAGAAGTTTTGTGGAATAAAAAAATTATTGACCAGGAAATAAAAAGGGTTTCGAAAGAAATAAATACCAGATTCAAGAATTCTGAATCAGTAAATTTAATACCAATACTAACTGGCGGTTTAATGTTTGTTTCAAGTTTGATATTTGAACTCGAAAACCTCAGATCTGGTTGTTATAAAATGTTCCCAATCATAGCAAAATCGTATGGTAATAGTACTGAATCCCAAGGAACTAAAATCTATGGGTACGAATTTTTAGCTGATAGTTTGGATAAAAATTCTCCGAGTGTAATCGTTGACGATATTATGGATACAGGAGAAACTTTAGTAACTGTGAGTGATAAAGTTAAAGAAACATCCAACTCAGGAATTTTTACAGCCGTTCTTATGGATAAATTAGGTAGAAGAAATAATATACTAGAACCTGATTTCTCTTGCTTTATTCTCGAAGATAACAAATGGATAGTTGGTTACGGAATGGATTACGAAGGAAAATTTAGAGGTTTAGATTACTTAGGTTATATCCCAAAATTAGGATAAAAAATTATATCTTCCCTATATGGATGAAGCATTAACATAACCGTATCCTAAAACATCTCATAATATAAATATAATATTGGAGTTTATTTTTTTATTTATGTAATTGAATCCTTACTTTAAGTATCATTATTACTTTAACTTATTATCTAGTTATATTATTATTTTTTGTTTTTTTATTAACAATTTGTAGTACTATAAATCAAAATGGTAATTCAACATGATAAAACAGATATCCTAATTATTGGAGCTGGAGCTTCTGGTGCAGCTGTAATGTGGGATTTATCTAAAGCTGGATTTAAAATAGTATGTCTTGAACAAGGTACTAGAATACAAAAAGATCAATACCCAGTTAACTATCCTAATTGGGAAGAATTGGCCTTAAATGGATGGAATTGGGATCCAAATATTAGAAAGGATCCTAATGATTACCCAATAAATACCAATAATTCAGATATTAACCCTTTATTGTTCAATGCTGTTGGAGGGAGTACAATTCATTGGACTGGAAGTACTCCACGTTTTCATCCATCTGATTTCAAAGTTAAAACTTTAGATAAAGTAGCTTATGATTGGCCTATCACATATTGGGATTTAGAACCTTTTTATAATAAGAATGATGAAATGATGGGTGTATCGGGTATCCATGGAGATCCAGCTAATCCCGAAAGGTTGCCTAAACAAATGCCACCTTTACCTTTAGGTGAAGAAGGAATTTTGATAGCAAAAACTTTTGAAAAGTTAGGTTGGCATTGGTGGCCCGCAGATGCAAATATAAATTCTGTTGAATACAAAGGAAGAAAAGCCTGTAATATGTGTGGACCACAAAATTACGGATGCCCTAGAGAAGCTAAGGCTAGCACAGATGTAACATATATACCTGAAGCGATAAAAAATGGTGCTGAATTAAGGGTGAAAGCTAGAGTAAGCAAAATAGAAACTAATAGTAAAGGAAAAGCTACAGGAGCTTTATATTTTGATAAAGATGGAAAAGAACATTTTCAGCCAGCAAATGGTATAGTTCTGGCAATGAATGGAGTGGGCACACCTAGGATATTACTTAATTCTAGTACAAATGATAATCCAAATGGACTTTCAAATTCTTCTGGTCAAGTAGGAAAAAACTTAATGTTTCATGTTTTTAAAAGTGTTGAAGGTGTTTTTGAAAATCTAAAGGAAACATACAAAGGCCCTACTGTGAATATATTAATCAGTCAAGAATTTTATGAAACTGATACTAAAAGAGGTTTTGATAGAGGTTACATATTAATAATGAATAGAGGAACTCCCGGTCCAGTGCATCTATCAAAAACAATTGAATGGGGGAAAAATCATCATTCAGAATTTGAAAAGAATTTTGGAAAAAGACTAGGAATAGGTGTTTGTGGGGAAGACTTACCTGAAGAAAGTAATTATGTAGAATTAGATCCAATCTTAAAAGATTCGAATGGAATTCCAGCACCAAAAATTAATTATAAAGTTAGTAAAGAATCTAGAAAATTACTAGCTCATGGATTAAAAAATGCTGAGATTATACTAAAAAAAGCAGGAGCGAACAAAATAATAAGATTACCATTTAGTAAACATCAAGGTTGGCATTTAATGGGTACTGCTCGGATGGGTGAAGATCCGAAAACATCAGTAGTTAATGAAAACTGTCAGTCACATGACTTAGAAAATTTGTTTATTGTAGATGCTTCTGTTTTTGTTACTGGAGGGGCGGTTAATCCTACACCCACTATTCAAGCAATCGCATTAAAAACATCTGATTACATTATAAAATCTAGAAAAGATCTAAAATCTTAGATAATAAAATTACAAATATTCACTAATCAGATAACCATTAATTGTTGATGTAATATAACCAAAAAAATGACAAAAAAGATTAATAGCCACTTCCATTCCCTTATAAAAAATTCCAATCTGTCACGATATTGATCAGCATTGCCTACCTTACTATGCCATTTGAAAATTGCTACACCGAAAAAAAATAGAGTAAATATAATTATTATCCACATAAAGTCATTATATAAACAGTTATTTAACTTAGTAAAATAAAGTGTTCAAACAAAACATATACGAAAATGAAAAATATAAAACAATTAATATCAAATGGTGAACAGTTAATTGGTGGTTTAATCCAATACGGTTCTGTGAAAGAAGATATAGAGAAACTCTTAGATTACTATGACTATGATTTTATATGTGTAGATAGTCAACATTCACCAACAAATGAAGATTATTTGAAGAAAATATGTGAAGCCTCATATGAACTAGATAAGCCAATACAATATAGAATTGACCATAGCAGACATGCATACTTAATTGGTAATTATTTAGATCATGGACCTACAATGATTGAAGTCCCACAATCTGAGGATTTCAACTTAGTAAGAGAAGCAAGAGATAATTTTTATTATAGGCCAGAAGGTGTTAGAAGTTGGGGCGGCCCAGGTAGACCTTCTGGAGATGATGAAATAGACCAAGATATGTTTGGTTATCCTAAATGGTGGAATAAAACTGGAGTACTCATGATTCAATTAGAATCATTAAATGCAATTAATAATATCCCTACTTTTTCTTTAGAAGGTATCGATTGTTTTTCTTGGGGACCTGGTGATCTAGGAGTTGACAGAAGTTTTCACCCAGAGCATCCTTTTGCAAAAACTAATGATACTGCTATAGAACATGCTGCTAAACTTTGTAATGACAAGAAGAAAAAACTATGTATACGTCATTACGATAAAAAGTTAAGAAATAAATACTTCGATTTAGGTGCAACAATACTAATGGAAATACCAGAATTTGAAGGTAAGCTGGACCCTAAATTACCTTTTTTTTAAGAATAAAATTTTTTTAGTTCAATGAAACTTTAAGCAATATGATTAGATATTATGTTATTTAGTTAAGAATTTAGACTGAAAACCCAACTCCTTTTTAAATGCCATTTCTGTACATGTATATCTACCATTAGTACAATCACAATAATTATTACCGAAATCATTGCCTGAGAATCCGTCTTGAACAATTTCCCCTGATGGAAGTTTACATGATTTGTTTATTAGATTCTGGTAAAGAGTAGATTTCTTAAAAGTAGGTAAATTTAGAGGTATTTTTCTTGAGATTGAAATGAGTTTGGTGGAGCCTGCGGGACTCGAACCCGCTACCTCCTGCTTGCAAATTGCATAAAGGGGTATTTATACAGACCTATATTTATATTTTCTTCAAGTATGAATCAAGTTTAGAGATATCAGTAGAGGTTTATATGGATTAGTACAGTCCTTAGGAGTACATAGGGAGTACAAGTAGAGGTAGTAGAGAATATCTTATCTAGTGCCTATATATTGCTAACCTAACCCTTAAATTTAATTAATTTTGGCTGGGTATTAGCCACATTGTTTGATCTAAAG
>MDTE01175230.1_pt1 | contig 22684 bp, 15 predicted proteins | sample 811231 | NCBI WGS metagenome assembly MDTE01 (sample SAMN05326651, study PRJNA326480) | marine metagenome | isolation source: seawater | place: Indian Ocean: Red Sea | collected 2010 | reverse complement strand
TTGGGGTTAGTCACCGTCAGAGGACTGTCCAGATTCAGAAGATTCTGGTTAATCATTGCCTTTTTACTAGCAGCGATAATCACACCAACATTTGATCCATTTAATCAGGCTTTGGTTGCGTTGCCGCTCTTAGCTTTGTATGAAGTGGGTATTTTGTTAGCGAGGTTGGCTAGAAAGAAGAGTTAAAAAAACCGGCCCAGTGGGCCGGTTTTTGATAAGTTCTATTTATTATCATCGCTTGTGGATTGCAGTGTAGCTTCCACGGATGGGGCATGAGTTTCGGTATTGTCCTTTTTCTCATCTTCGCCGGTAACTGATGATTTAAATAATCGGAGGCTTTTACCTAATGAGGATCCGATTTCAGGTAGTCTTCTGGCGCCAAATATCAATAATAAGACTGCCAAGATAATAAGTAATTCAGGTAATCCAAAGGGTCCGACTCGCATAGTGACCTCGTCAATCGGTTGATAGATTAGACAATAATACCAAAATAGGCCTAGTGTAACAAACATGAGTATAAACGGGTCTGCATGATTATTGTATAATTGCCGCTGAAACATACCGTATTAGTCAGACCGAAACTTATATATCTGAGACTAATAAATTATTAGAAGTATTATCTTGAGAGGCCAGATTGTCAAAATATGATGTTGCAGTAATAGGAGCAGGACCTGGCGGATACGTAGCGGCGATACGTTGTGCACAATTGGGATTTAAGACTGCCGTTATCGAAAAAGAAAATCTGGGAGGAGTGTGTCTTAATTGGGGTTGTATCCCTAGTAAGGCGCTCCTAAAGAATGCTGAGATATTATCGTATATTAATCGTTCGGAAGAATTCGGATTTTATTTCGATAATTTTAGGGCGGATTACAAAGTGGCCTTTGATCGAAGCCGTAAGGTGGTTGACAGGAATACCAAAGGCGTAAGTTATTTATTACGAAAAAACAACATTGACCACATAGAAGGTTCAGCTATTCTGAGAGGGAATGGAACGGTTCAAATTTCTGCGTCTGACGATATGGTAGAAGCTAGCAACATTATTGTAGCTACTGGCTCTAGTCCCAGAACGATTCCTGCTTTGCCCGTTGACGGCGACAAGGTGGTGAATAGTAAAGACGCTATTTTATCTTCTGAATTGCCGAAATCTATTGTGATAGTAGGTGGTGGAGCGATAGGGGTGGAGTTTGCTTACCTCTATCGTATGTATGGTGTTGAAGTAACGATAGTAGAGCTATTACCTAATCTGATCCCAAACGAAGATGTTGAGATAAGTCATATCCTTGAACGTTCATTTGATAAATACGGTATAAAAGTCATTACCGAAGCGGGAGTCAACAGCTTATCTGCTGACGGAGATCTTCCTGAGGTAGTACTGAATAGGCTAGGTGAAGAAGTACGAGTTACTGCGGAGAAAGTGTTGGTAGCTATAGGAATTCAACCTAACACTTCAGAACTTGGTTTGGATGACGTTGGCGTAACCACCGAACATGGTTTTATTCAAGTGGATAGCCATATGGCTACAAACGTTCCTGGTATATATGCTATAGGAGATGTTACTGGGAAAATGCCGTTGGCTCACGTCGCTTCTGCCCAAGCGGTAGCTGTTGCAGAACATTTAGCTGGTTTGGATATTCAGGATATTGATTATACCTATATTCCGAGGGCTACTTACTGCCAGCCTCAGGTAGCTAGTTTCGGTTTGACAGAAAAGGAGGCAGTAGATCAGGGGTATGACGTCAAGATAGGTAAATTCAATATGATCGCCAATGGGAAGTCTCTTGCAATGGGACACACTGACGGTATGGTCAAACTGGTTGTGGATGCCAAGTATGGAGAAATATTGGGAGGGCATTTGATAGGCCCGGAAGTGACGGAACTCTTGGGGGAATTGGCACTGACCAAACTTTTGGAAGGAACAACATTGGAACTGGGTTGGGCCGTCCATCCGCATCCGACGATTTCGGAAACCTTAAAGGAAGCTGCCTTGTCTGTTCAAGGAAATGCTGTACATATGTGATATATGGAAATCCGGAACACTAGGCTAATTCGACTGACTTCTGGAGGATAAATTGCCGACTAATATAGTAATGCCTCAAATGGGTTATGACATGAGAGAAGGTACTGTGGTCAAATGGCATAAGACTGAAGGCGACGAGGTTTCACGCGGCGATGTTATTGCTGACATTGAAACAGATAAGGCAACTGTTGAATTTGAAGCATATACAAACGGCGTTATTGGGAAAATCATAGCGCAGGAAGGGCAGGTAGTACCTGTAGGGGAATTGATTGCAATTATTGCAAACCCTGGTGAGGATATTTCAGATATAGACGTGGGAGAGCCTGTTTCAGAATCGAAAGACCCTGTGAATAATGCTTCTGAAGTGGACCAATTTACCTCGGGGAGTTCCGAAGAAGTTACTTCAGCCGGTGGTTTCCGTGCATCACCTATAGCTAGAAGGTTGGCTCAGGAAAATAACGTAGATTTATCTCTAGTAGGTGGAACCGGGCCTTCTGGAAGAATTGTCGAAAAAGACGTTCTGGAGTTTATTGCATCCGGTACGGTGAATCGGACTGACTCAGATTGGGTGCTGGCATCTCCGATTGCTAGGAGACTTGCTCATGAACGAGGCTTAAATATCGGAGATATATCTGGTTCTGGCCCTGCGGGCAGGATTATAGAAAGAGATATTCTTAACTATGGTGCTGATTCAGGAGGAAGCGTTAATAAGATTGGATTGTCTAGAATGCGACAGACAATTGCCAAAGTAACTGTAGACAGTAAACGTGAAGCTCCGCACTTTTATGTTACTGCAGAAATAGACATGACTAAGGCAATGATATTTAGGGACGATCTAAACCAAACCGAGGTCTCCAATACTCGTGTTAGTGTTAATGACCTTGTTATCAAAGCTTCTGCACTGGCGTTGGCAAACCATGAGAAATTCAATGCATCATTCCAAGGTGATCATCTGCTACTGCATTCCGGAATTAATATTGGTATTGCGATAGCGTTGGAGTCAGGGCTAATTGTTCCTGGTGTAAATAATTGTGAGTCAAAGAGTCTGCTGGAAATAGCAGCCGACAGCAAAGACCTGATAGAACGGTCTCATAGCGGTAATCTTAGTAATAGTGAATACAGTGACACGACGTTCAGTATTAGTAATCTCGGTATGTTTGATGTGGAGAGTTTCGCTGCAATAATTTTTCCTCCACACGCCGCTGTGGTAGCAGTGGGTTCGGTGAAAGATCAACCTGTTGTCAGGTCGGGCGAAATAACGGTTGCAAAAATAATGAAAGCCACTGTGTCGACTGATCACAGAGTAGCGGATGGAGCGGAAGCTGCAGAGTTTTTGATGGAGATTAAGTCCAATTTGGAAAACCCTTTGAAATTAGTAATTTAGACTTATAGTAGAGTATCCTGTATCAATTGTTTATTTAAGATTTTGTAAGACCGTAATGGTAATGGAAGGTGATTATTATGCCCATGATGACTGGCGGACAGGCAATAGTAGAGTCTCTTAAAGCCCAGAATGTAGATACTATATTCGGGATTATATCTGTTCACACGTTAGATTTGTTTGACGCATTATTCGACAACCAAGATGATATCAGATTTATTGGGGGAAGATTGGAACTTGGATGTGGATACATGGCGGATGCTTATTCAAGGGCGAGTGGAAAACCGGGAGTCTTGCTTACAAGCACTGGTCCAGGAGCCGCGGATTCTATGGGAGCTATGGGAGAAGCGTATTTTTCGAGCTCTAATCTGCTTCAAATTACTACTAACGTTGAGAAGGAATTTATTGATAGCGGGAAACTTGTCACTCATGAGACGAAAGATCAATTGAAGATGTTTGAATCCGTTACGGATTGGAACGCTCTCATAACTCAAATCGAGTCAGTCCCTGATCATTTCGTAGAAGCATTCAAACGGTTTCAAGAACGCAGGCCTAGACCCATAGAGCTTGAAGTTCCAACTGATTTGTTGGCTGAAACGGCCGATGTAGAGGTTATTAGACCTAGAGACCCTGACATCCCTCAGGGTGATCCTGTTATGGTGGAGAAAGCACTTGAGATATTGATCAGATCCAAAAGGCCGGTCATATTCGTCGGGGAAGAAGTACAAGCTCTGGGCGGAACAAAGAAAATCATTGAACTTGCAGAGCGTCTAGGTGCAGCTGTGGTTACTGGTGATGGTGCGAAGGGTGCGTTCCCTGAGAACCATCCGTTGTCTTTAGGTCAGGCGTTAGGTAGAAGGATTTGGGGAGATAACCCTGTGCAGGATTGGATAGAGTCCTGTGATGCGGCTTTGGTTCTCGGGTCTACTTTGTATCATCGTTCTACCGTCGGAGTAGGCCTGAATCTTCCCGAAAATATTATACAAGTCCTCCTGGATGGTGATTCGATAGGCAAAAGCTACGATGCCACGGTCCCTATTGTGGCTAACTCGGAAGCGGTAGTTTCTCAATTGCTTTCAGCGATAGGAACACAGGATGTTGATAAAGGTAAGGCTTACAGGGATGAAATATCTCAACTAAAAGATAAAACATATAAAGTTTTACAAGATACGTGGGGCAATGAGCTCAAGACATTTGAAGCAATTAGATCAGTCTTGCCAGAGGATACCATATTTACATTGGACGCTACTGTTCCAGCTAGTCGGGCTGCCAGATGTTTGGAAATGAATAATCCTCATAGTTTCATCGGGCCTCACGGCTGGATGGGTATAGGATTTGGGTTCCCAGCTTCTCTGGGAGCTAAGGTCGGCCAACCTAATAAGCCGGTAGTGTGTATAACAGGTGATGGAGGCTTTCAATACAATGCTCAGGAATTGGGAACTGCCGTCCAATATGGAATTAGCCCTGTAGTGTTGATCTTTAATGATAATGCATGGGGAGTATTGAAAGGGTATCAATCAGGTAGGTTCGGTGCCAACAGGATGATGGCAACAGATCTTGTTAACCCAGATTTTCTGAAACTTTTCGATTCTTACGGTATCTCCGGAACTAGAGTGAATACTGTTTCCGAACTTACACGTGCACTCGAATCCTCTGTGAACAATGATCAGATAAACCTTATAGAAGTTATGATGCCAAATGGGTTTGGTGCATTTGTATAAGTTATATCCGGTGTACAGGCGAGTAGGTCTTTGATGTCAGATAACAGCAATATGTTTAAGAGACGAGTGTACCCGCTGGATGCTCATAATCTAACGGAAGAGCAGATAGCTGTAGCCTTTGCTATGACCTCGAGAAGGCCAGAGCCTTTCGATGAGATCGCGGAGCAGGTAAGCCAAGAAAAAGCTGCGGATTTTCACGAGAGATGGGTGCTAGGTTACGGACATGCTTCCGTAGCCGAGCATGCTGTTGTTCATTTGGCACTGGAGAACTTGTCGAGGCTCGCCTGTGATGTTTTGGAAGACAATAGACTGGCTTCGTACACAGAAAAATCGTCCAGGTACCAGGTGCTTGAGAAGGGCAGTTACTATGTCCCTAAAGAATTACAGTTAGAACCCGAGCTATCTAATAAATATCGCCGCGCTTGTGATGAATTGTTTGGCCTCTATTCGAAGCTGATTGATGGCACCATAGATTATTTAAAAACGGTCTATCCTCAGCGGGAAAATGAACGGGATACCTCCTATGCTCTAAGACTAAGAAGGGAAGCTACGGATACTTGTAGATCGGTTCTTCCAGCTTCTACATTAACTAATGTAGGTATAACGGCTAACGCACGTGTATTAGAGCATGCCATTTCAAAGTTAATGTCCGGGACCCTAATAGAAGAGCGTGAAGTTGGTCTCGAAATTAGAGAACAATCAAGAACAATTACGCCAACGCTGATTAAGTATGCCGAAGAAAATCCTTACTTAAAATCTGTAGCTAGGAACAAATGGGGAGACGAGGTGTCCAGATCTGTCGCGATAGGACAGGGACCATTGAGCAGCCCGGTTAGCGCCAGTTTGGTTAGCTGGGACGAGAACGCAGAGTCTAAACTAGCGACTGCCATATTGTACAGCAAATCATCAGAAACTTATTCTCAAGTTAGTAATCGCGTCGACAGTATGAGTGATAAAGAGATTGATGAGGTTATCACATCCAGCCTTGTCGATATAGGTGATCATGATGCACCTGCTAGGGAATTTGAGATGATCAATTATACCTTTGAGTTTCTCATGGATTATGGCGCTTATAGAGAATACAAGCGGCATAGAATGCAATCTTATATACCTCAAGTGCTAACTGTACAAAATGGTTATCGAGATCTGGTACTAGTCGATAAATCTGGTCTTAAATCTGTCTATCAAGAGACTTTGGGTAGGGTGGATCAGGTCTATGCAGATGTGGCTTCATGGTCTCCGAATGTAGCCCAGTATTTGGTCACTCATGGTCACTACTGTAGAATCCTCGCGCAAATGAATTTGCGGGAATGCTATCATTTGTTCAAACTTAGAAGTGCTGATTTAGCTCATTTTTCTATTAGAGAGCCCATATTAGAGGCTCTAAAGATCGTAGTGGAATTGCATCCCAGGCTATTCAAGCATATCCAGTTAAGGGATTATCCGGAATGGTGGCCTTTTAATAAGTAGCGTTATTAATCTAGCTGCTTAATTTGCTTGGCAAAGATCAGCGTAGCTATTGATATGATCAAGCTTACCAATGAGACTAATGTTAACGCGAAGGTGGCGTCAGTAAATTCCGCCAACGCCCCTATAAGTAGTACCGCTAGTGGAGTGAATCCGTTGTCAAACTGATAGAAACTGGATATCCTTCCTCGGAGTTGGTCAGGTGATAGTGTCTGGACTAATGTGGGATTGCCGATACGAATATGAGTCTGTGAGAATCCCATTATCAAAAACATGGCTATTGTGACAGGTAACAGAGGTACTTGAGACATGACTAATATACTAGCCGTGCCCAGAATCATTGCGTAGATAATAGTTTTGCCTGTACCCAATTTAAATCCAAATGTTGCAACTATTATAGAAGCAGTGACCCCGCCAACTCCCATTACAGAGAGAAGCAACCCTCCTATGCCTTCGCTACTTCCCAATATGTCCGCAACGAAGATAGGCAATATAAATACGACAGGTTGAAATACGAGATTGGGTATCATCATAATAGCAATCAGGTACAGAATTACTCTATGATTCCAAACATATGACAATCCTTCGCCCATATTCTGAAGCATAGTTGATTCATGTGCGTTGGATTTTGTCCTATAGGGTGTTCGTAGCGGCCAGATTACTATTAATGCGCCTATGTAGGCTGCGGCTTCTAAGTAAAAGTTCCAATCGTACCCCCCAAATACCTCTATAAGTATGCCGCCTAGGGCGGGTCCTAACAGTCGGGTAGCAGTCCGTGTAGTTGCCTGAAGTGCCATAGCATTTGGCATTGCTACTCGTGGAACGACGTTAGGGACAAGAGCATGCCGAAGTGGCCTTATTATGGTGTGAAGCATTCCAGTCACTGCCACGTACAAGAATAGATGCCAAGGTTTTAAAGGACCTGTAGTTCCAGTTTCAGTAATGTCACTAGTTGATACCAGTACAGCAAATATGACAGCGGTAACAGCGAGTATCGCTTGGGTGCTAGCCATAAGCTTTCTGCGGTCTATGCGGTCTGCCAAGACCCCTGCCCAAGGTCCGATAAACAAAATTGGCAGTGTTCTAATACCAACTACAGTGCCGGTTAGTAAAGCGTTTCCATCTGTTAGTCTGAGCATCAGCCAACCGACTGTGAGGATTTGTAACCAGTCGGCGGCGTTTACTAAGAAATTGCAACTCCATAGGTACCTATAGTTACTGTAAGCGAGTGACTCGAATGTGCGAAGGCCTAACCATGTCCTATGGTGGTCAGGTTCCTCGACATGGGTATCCTGTGTGGTAGTATTCTCATTAGTTGGCTGGGACAAAAGGTTCCTTGCCTTACGTCGTAAGTGGACTATTTAATAGGATTAGTGCTGTGCGGACTTGGGTCAATGCTGACGTCTGATATTTACTATGGGTCTGAACAGTCTCTGGTATAGCCACAATTAGTGCAACGGATCTTACAATGGTTCTCCAGCATTTGAGCTCCGCAAATTTCGCAGATGATAACCTTGTTTAGTTCTGTTGCCATGGGTCGTGTTTTCCCCTTATCCTCACTACTTGATTAATCATTAACATGCCCTGATGGGCATTAGTATACCACCACGCTATAGCCTTCCAAAGAAAACGAGATTGTCGGTAATCTTATAACTATACGACGAGAGCATCAAACACTTCGTCGAAGGTCTCGAGATTCTCCAAGTCCCATAATAATCCCAGGGCAGTATCACATTGTTCATTTGTGATGGTTGGTGAGGCCAAACGTTTGAACTTCCCGTTTATTTCACTATCGTCCAGAGGATTGTTTTTATGTCCCTTTGGAAACGATGTCTCAACTGTGAATGTTCTTCCAGATAAGGTTTGCACTTCTATTCTGCAGTTGTATTCGTTAGGATATTTGGCGGTGAAGGATGCATTTTCTTCTATAGTCATTTTATTGAGAATTGTTCTGAGTGATGGATCTTGGATTCGTTCGTCTGTAAAGCTTGCCGGATTTACAATCCCATCTTGTAGGCCAACGGCTACTAAATATGGAATACTGTGATCGGCGGTTTCCCTAGTTTTGGGGTCCCATTTCTCTGGTTCTGTAGAAGCGCTACTTACTGCTCCTTGGTAACTATCTATATGTATCGATTTTATATCGGATATATCTATTTGTTTATGTAAGTCTATTGCTAGTCCAATAGGGGCTTGGGTGTGTATCTGGGAGGGATAGAACTTGAATGTGTTGGCCATGATTCGGAAAGGTTGGTTACTACCACCAAATTCATCAAGTGATATTGTGCGGTTTAAAGCAGAATCCCATAGTCCTTTTCTACCTTCGAATGGTTCGTATGGACCGGTCATTCCTTCACTTGCTAATTGAGCTGCGAATAATCCGGATCTAGTCGCGCTAGCCGACGCACAGCCTTTCCACATAGAGAGTTCTCCCATGCGAGTCACTCTGAGCGGTATGTTTGGTACGACCGCTAATGATATTGCATTGGCCATGTGATTTTTGTCCAATCCCATCACTTTACCTGCTGCGCAAGCGGCTCCAATGACACTAAATATTCCTTGGTCCCAGGGAGAGTCAGGCACTTGATCCGATATCCGACAAAATACTTCGTAGGCTAGAACAGTAGCGGTAATAATAGTCCTGCCGTCTGCATTAAATGGATCTCCCATAGCTAAAGCCGCGGGTATCATATCGCTTGGATGTCCCCCTCCGGGAGAGAAATATGAATCGTTACAGTCAAGATACCGAACCATCACACCGTTGGCGAATCCAGCCATGTCTGTAGAACTATAATTTTCTGTGCCCAGTATTCTGGACGGGAGTGTGCTAGTGATGTTGTTAGCAATATGGCGTGCTATCTTACCTGGCTCAGATAGATAGCCTCCTACTGCGCATCCGATTGTGTCTATAATTGTTCGCTTAACATGGTGAACGACTTCCGGGTCTAAGTCTTCATAAGTTAAGTTGCAACTGTATGTGCTTAAAAATTCTGTGATCTGATCCATAAAAAGCCTCTTAGTTTGCTCTAATATTTTGGTATTAACTTGTACAGATTATCCCATTACCTCGTTGGCTATGGTTTCAAGTTGATGTCCCATTTCCTCCTCAGTATCAACATGTTCCGGTCGTACTACTACCCTATCAGCACCGGCGTCGAACAGAGATCGTATTAAGGTTTTGTCGGGGGGTTGTCCATAAGCAGTTATTGTGATTTCTGAAGGGTTTCTTCCGAGCTCACCTGCCAAAGCATCGAGCATTTTCCTGGATCTTTCTAGCTCCTCTGGCGATATACGCAGTGGTAGCCAACCATCCGCCCAGGTTGCTATCCTTCGTAAAACGTTCCGGGACGCTCCTCCTAATATTATCGGAGGATGCGGAGATTGGAGTGGTTTAGGATTGCACTTTACTGGTGGGAAGTCGTAGTACTTACCATGAAACTCGGCTTCGTCCTTAGTCCACAGTTCTTTCATAACGTCTACAGATTCCCGTACCTGGGTCCACCTGTGGTCAAAATCGCCGCCCATTAATTCTGTCTCTTCCCGATTCCAGCCGGCACCTATGCCAAACAGAAACCGTCCTCCGCTGAAACGGTCTAGAGTTGCTATTTCTTTTGCTAAAAGTAATGGGTTGCGTTCAGGGACGAGGGTTATACCTGTTCCTAATTTTATTTTATCTGTCACACCGGAGGCTCTTGATAGAGCAATATACGGATCAGTAAAATGTGCGTATGATTCTGGTATTGGTCCTCCACTAGGGAACTGACTTGTACTTTGGACAGGCAACACTGGGTGTTCTGCATACCAAATTGACTCAAATCCCAGATCTTCAGCCGTTTTTGCCATAAACGCAGGGTCTATAGTGTAAGCGGGGAGTGGTATTGATGTTCCAATGTTCATTTTTATATCTCCCTGTGGATTCGTGACAAGATTAGGAATTGGTGACCAGGCTTTCAAACCGTATTTTAGATTGCTGTACTATGGGTTCTACGTCTTCAGTGATAACGAAGCGGTCGTTGACTAGTCTTTCGCAAGCATTTCTGATTTTAGAAAGATAATCTTCGATTGAAGGATATCTCTCCTCGATAGATTTTCTAGAATCGCCAATAGCATCTCGTTGGGATTTAGTGACGCAAAAAGGAATGGTGGATCCAATGGTGCCTATTACTTGCCCAGTACCGCCTGTATCGGGATGTCTAGTATTCCAGCCAGTATGTGTTCCTATTGGTACCATAATGTCTGGTAGTCTTATCCCTGGTATTTCATTGCCGTCCTGATCTACTGACGGGACCCTAACAGGGTAAGCGGCACCAATGTTACTTGGCAGATTCTCTGCAGGTTGCTGGTGTGGGTTAAATGACATGTCTGAAATTCGTTTCAATTGTTCAGGAAAATTAACTGTTGGAATTTTATCGAATATGTCCCTGATCGATTCCAAGTTACATAATGTGTTGTCGGCTATTCGACCTATTTGGCTAGGCGGTGGTTCAAGATCAGATTCGATCCATTTGTGAAGATTCCATAGAGAAGCTCTCAAGGCAGGTCGATAATCTACCCAGTTGAACAACTGTTGGCCAATTACTCCATTAGTATCACGATTAGTTGCAGGAAATGTTCCTGATGCATGTTGGGTGCCGGCATAATTGTAAATTCTCACGTTACTAGACGGTTCCACGTCCATAGTACCGGTCAGGTCAGTGTGTGTTAGAGAGGCATGGGCCCACCAGTATTCACAGGCAGAGTTCATTAGGAATATCTTGGGGACATTGCCTTTCTCGTTTTGTCTCGATAACAGACAATCAGATACGCTCGTTGACGGATTTGTTGCCATAGTATCAGTAAAGGGGAATAAATTGCTTTTACTGTGTTTTACGGCTGTTGATGGCTGGGAGAATCTTTGATTAAACTCACCTCGTCGAGCTCCTGCGACGTGTGCAATGATACCGTCAAAGATAATCCTGTTGTCTTCGTCAGAATTTAGCCCAAGGTAGAGTAGAGTGCGTAGGAATCTTCCGCTTTGAGACTGGCCAAATCCAATCGCTTTTCTCAAATAATTGGAGCAGGGGTTTTCACTGCTTGACTCCGAATATCGTAGAAAAGACACGAAATCTCTGGTTGCCAATAATCCTAATCCAGATATGGGCGCCTTCGCTGTAGTATATATGACTTGGTAGATATTACCTGGATGAAATCCGCCTTTGAGATATACATGGCAGTCATCGGGAATGATATTAACCCCGTCTATATATCCAAAGCCCCATTCTTCTTGAGGAATTATTAATGGTTCCGATTCATCGTGTTCTCTAACTGTCAACGTCGCACCATGGTTAGAGAGATCAGCTGTGGGATATGGCTGATGTCCTCTCTCAGATAATTCCTCTGAATAGCTTATTGTGTTGGTCTGAATGTTAACCGCAATTTTCCCTGACACATCGGCGATAGGTCCATGTAATTTCATGAGAGATTCGGAGTCAGGCACATCGTGCTGCCATCCGCACCATGCTATTGTGTAACCTTGTCGCATCAAAAAACCATTGCCGGGGTTTGCAATCTGGTCGGAGTTGGAGCTATTAAGCAGATTGAGAGATCGGTCTCGTCCCCTATTAGGTACGTCGACATATAAGGTTTTGTTCCCTTTTTCAGTATCCTTTGGCTGAAGTATGCAAACGTTTGCTGAAAATGAAACGGAACCGTCTCGTTCCATATTTGCCAATTCTATATCCGCGATTTGGTTGTTATCTCGGCTAGTGGGATCAACGTTAAAAAAAGCGGTCGCAAAGATTTGCTCATATGCGCCCGTATCTCCGAAAGCTTGGCTGTTGGCATAGGGTTGACGCTTGTGTATTTCTAGTCTAGTGACGGCCATATACACTCCTCGGTATATGAAAATGGATATACTAAATTATCCCGCTGGTATCAACATCTAGGTCTTCTGGAGCCTCAGTACCGGTAAAATCCAACCACCAAGACTTAAAATTCTCCTGGCCGTAGGTATCTCTTAGTCTACCTAAATGTGATTTTACTTGGACTATTACTGATAGGTTATGATTGATGGCAAGATCGTATGTTCTAGTGGCCCACTCTAGAGCAGCAGTAATCTTCTCTTGTGACTCTGCAATCATGCCCAGTTGGCCGTAAGTTCGGGCCAGTCTAGCTACGTCCCCTACTTCTTCGAATATGCCACAAGCTTCCCGATACCATTTTTCGGCTTTCTCATATTGTCCCTGTTCGTGGAATAGGACTCCCAGTTGGCGACATTCATCTCCTGCTGATCTCTTGTCGCCAATTTTGTTCCACTGATCCAGTGCTGTTAGATACCATTCTTCGGCCTCTTCGTAGACAATACCGCGTGCTTGATGTAGAAGTCCTAGATGATGGAATTCGACAGCCATTTGGTATTGGTTGCCTAATCTATCGCTGAGTTGTAACGCCTGTTGATACCAGCTTATTGCGTCGTCGAAGAAATATTGTGAATGGGCTACTGTTCCCATTTGGTGGAAAATTAGTATTGCTGTTTCCTCGTCACGTTGTTCTTCGACAATTGCTCGTGCCCTATTTAGCCAGTTAGCAGCCTCTTCGTATTCAAATTTCAGCTGACATACTGTGCCAAGTGCCCTGTAATCGGCGATCATTGATTCCTCATCCGGTAATCTCTGGTGAATATCTAGAGCTTTCTGGTACAGTTCCTTCGCTTCTGTGTAGTATCTTTGATTTTGTTTGACTTGTGCGATCGCGAAGAAATCATCTGAGGCTGCCGAAGGATCATCGCTGTCTTGGACTATGGCTAAAGATTTTTCGAACCATTCCACGGCCTGTTCAAGTTGCCATCTCTGTCGAGCCACTTGACCATACTGGTGGTATACTGCGGCTGTTCGCGGATCCGAATGACCTTCAGGTTGGGATTCTAGATATTGGAGAAGCTTATCATTTAATCCTTCTGCATATTCTAGATCATGTAAGTCAACTGCCTCACTAGCCTCCGTTCCTATCAGATATAACCAGAGTTCTACAGCATTCTTGGATATAGCTTCGTCTGATGTTTCTCCTATTACCTCAAGGATTTGAGATCTGAGCCTCCGAAGTTCTGCAAATCGCTTCTGCATGTGGTACACCTGTGCCAATGGTTGAACAAGCAGCTGTGCATTTTCCCATTGTTCGGATTCTAGAGCTAAACCTAGAGCCTGGGTTAAATTTCCTTCTTCAGCTAAGATTGCCGTGACTCCAGAGTCCTGATTTTCATAGAGTGATTCCATAAAATAATCGGCCGTGTCGGCATATACGCGTACAAATTCTTGTTCCATATTTCGTATGTTATGGCCTTGGAGTTGTAGTGAAAGTTTCTTTCCGTAAAACCACGGAAGAGACGGATGTATTTGATATACGCTAGGAGATACGGAGTCAAGGAAGCCAGAGGAATGTGCACTTCTTAGAAGTGTACGACATGCACCCCATCCGAGTTGTTCTCCCATAGCGGACTTATACGCTGTCTCTTGGGTCATGTGGTTTAAAATATCCATCATCACTCTACGTTGGAATAGACTTAGGAAAGGCAAGTGAGTTCTGTTTCTGTGGGACATTTTTGTCCATGCATATTCCATCACAGCCGTAAGGTATTTATCACGACCCTCTTCCTCAGAACTTGGAGGAAGTTCTTCCTCCGTACGTTTTAACTCGCTTAGTAATACGGGCAAAGGTACGTCTTTGAGTAGAGGTAGAGCGATTTGTAATGCTAAAGGATGCCCCTCAAGGCTTTGTAACAGGTCAGATATTTCAGACGTTATCCGATTTGAATCTATAGAGGATTTCTCGATGATATGTCCAGCCATCTCTGTGCTTTCGGCAGTATTCAATCCGGTCCATGACTCAATGGTGTGCTCAATGGTCAACCATGTCTCTTGTGGCTTCCTCCCCACTAGCAAAACACTTGTAGCCCCAGTGCTGGTGATCTGCGATAAGAAGTCATTTAATTCTACGGTTTCATTTTCTTCTAAGAGTCCTGGAGAGCCTTCCGGAAATCCAGATATATTTTCCACGTTATCCCATATTAGTAATGATCCCGTATTGCGAAAATATTCGGTAACCCAATCTCGCTGTTGAGTAATCGTCATATCAGCAAAAGCGAGATCGGCAATACTTGTCCCAATTTCATGGATGACCCGTTGCAGTCCGCTGGGGTGAGAAGTTTCAAAGGTGGTGTAGAAAACACCGCCGGGCCTCTGTGTACGGCCAACTTTTTGGAACCATCTTCCAAGGTTCAGGACGAATTCTGTTTTTCCTGTGCCTGTGTTTCCGGCCAATAGGATGACTGTGTTTTGTGCTATTAGCCTTTCCATTCGACATGCCTCAAGCTGTCTGCCTATCAATCCGTATTGGCCTGCGGCCGGCAATTGCAAATCCAGATCCATTGCTTGTTGTGGCTGTAATACCGGAGGTCCTAACGGATCGGGTTCATCGATGGTGATAGCGATAGGTGTATATAGATTACTTTCGTAAACGGTGGGGGTTATCCAATCCCAAAACACTTGTTTTCCGGTTGGTGTCATTCGTTTAGGGTCGTCCATCAACAATCCCCTGGATATGGCTACGCACTGTGATATCTCAAGACCTTCTGACAACAACGCATAGAACTTTCTTAGGAACTTTTCTCCTGAAGGACTTTGTATCCGGTATGGCAGGGATACAATATTTGGAATTCCGGTGGTGGATAATCTCAGGGAGGTATCAGATGGGCCTACCCAGGAGTTTCCTTCGCTAACTGGCCCATTATTGGTTATTAATGTGGGGATACCGGCAGTATTCACGCAACTTGCTAGTTCTTCTAGTTCTACCATATCGGTTGCCCCGTCAACTTGTTCAAAAGCGATTGAGCCACCGTCTGATGCTGCGCCATCGATGTGCAATACATGGTAGTAATTTGGTTTATTCGCTAATGTGCTCTTTAAATTCTCATAAGTAGGAGGATACAAATATTCTAATTCTGCATGTACAGGTAGGGCCTCAAGGGATTGAGCAGTTTCACCAGTTAGTCCCCCTGATAGACGGCGTTCACCTAGCTGCGGTCTAGGTGCTACGATTAGTACATTAATCTGGTCAGTCGGCAAGTTGTACGGATAAGAGATTTTATTGTGATTAGTAGGTCTTCTTACAATGGATGGCATCTGGCTGATCAAATAACCTTTTTCGGGCTCATTAATCAGCTCCCAGGGGATGGCTAAGAATTGAGGTCTGTCTGAGTCTACGATTACTCGGCAATTCTCTAGTCCTTCATCAATAGCTATCTTGTACAAAGACAAGGCATCAGGAGTGGATTGAAGTAATTTTTCAAATAAAAGTCTACCTAGATTGCGTAATCCAACCTCAATTGCATCAGCCCTTTGCGATGCAACATTTCCAACATCTGATAAGTACTCAGTGAAATACCAGTGTATTTCGCTTCTGTCTGAATCTTCCAATGGCATTTGGAAGTCTGTAGTAAATGATTGAGACTTATTAGAGCCGTGGACAAGGGTTACTTTAACTTCATTTGTACTGACTAGATCTTCTATAATCAACAGATTTGCCACTGATCTGCTCCTAGACCTACACAAGGTAGTACTCGATGGTATTGGGTATTGCGCAATAGTTTCATCTATCTCATTATATGTGGGAGATTATATTGAATATTGCTACCGCATCTCATGACCAAAGGTGTTGGCATTATACTATATACAATTACGTAACAGGGTCATTTGCCATCGCATGCAATTACAGTGGTAGCGGGTGCAAAACTAGAGTGCGTTGGTATGGTGTAGATATGCATAGCTCTGAATTCCTGGAAATACTCAAAACACGTCAGATAACATTTTGTTCAGGTGTTCCTGACTCGACGTTCTCTAGTGTATTTCAAGCAATGTTGGATGACCCTGATATAAATTATGTGAATGCAGTCAGAGAGGACGTTGCACTTGGAATAGCCAGTGCTGCTTACTTCAAGAATGAAGTAGGCGCGGTGATAATGCAGAACTCAGGGATGGGTAATGTTATCAACGCTCTTACATCGTTTAATTTGATGTACAAGATACCGGTTTTGATCATAGTAGGCTGGCGGGGATATTCCACTGATGCCCCTGAACATGAAATTATGGGTAAGAAAACACCAGAATTTTTTGATCTACTAGATATACCGTATAAAATACCCGATGAAGACAATCTTCCTGATGAGATTGACGAGTTACTCGTACAAATGGAAACAGAATGTATTCCAGGTGCTTTGATACTAAGGAGCGGTGTAGTTCAGTGATCAGAAGATCTGATGCTATCATGAAGGTGATGAAATCTGTGGATGAAGAAGACTTGGTCGTAAGTACCACAGGTATGATATCGCGCGAGCTTTTCTATAACGCAGATAGGCCTGCAAATTTTTATATGTTGGGGTCAATGGGTCTTGCGTCGTCGTTAGGCTTGGGATTGTGTTTGAAAAACCCCATGAAGAAGGTATTTATTTTGGAAGGTGATGGTAGCTCCCTGATGAGTTTAGGAGCTATTCCTTTAATTTCAGCCTGTCATCCTAATAATCTGATCCATGTCATCTTTGATAACCAGTGTTATGAATCTACAGGCGGTCAGCCGTCTATAAGTGTCGACGTAGATATATCGGAAATAGCACGAGCCTCTGGATATAACGTGACTTGCAGAATCACCGCGCTAGAGGAGATAGACCATGCATTGTACGAATATCAAAATGTTGACGGGCCAATTTTGCTCCTGATCGAATGTAACCATGAGTCATCTCACGATGTTCCTAGGGTCTCCCACACTCCAGTAGCCATTAGGGATATGTTTAAAGAGGCCTTCAACCAAACGCATTGATATGCGATGTTTCTAGTGAGTCTCTCGTTGTGGTTTAAAATGCTACTAGTGCGTCAGCGGCTTTAACACCCTTCCCTTCGCTTAAGACCATCAGGGGATTTATATCTAATTCGGATAGATTGCCATCAAGGTGGACTGCCAGATTAGAGATATTTACAAGCGTTGAGATTAGAGCATCTATATCACCTTTTGGTGATCCTCTGAAGCCATGTAGCAACTTAGAACCCCTTACCTGATTAATCATGCCCCGAGCTTCTGACGGGGTGATGGGACATTGTCTTAGTGCTACATCGTTGTATACTTCTACCATTACGCCGCCCGTTCCAAACAGAATGATTGGACCAAGTTGCGAGTCGTATGACACTCCAACTATGAATTCCGTTCCTCCAGAGACCATCTCCTGTATTAGTGTCCCGTTTATCTGGGCGCTAGGATTATACTTCTTTGCATTGGATACCACTTCTGTGAACGCTTCTCTCGCTTCGTCTTCAGTATTAATCCCGAGCTTTAGCCCGCCTGCCTCTGTTTTATGGAGGATATCAGGAGAATCAATTTTTATAGCCACAGGGAAACCTATGCTTGAGGCAATCTTGGCAGCATCGTCTGCTGTGGTTGCGATGGCTTCATTTGTGGTGGATATTCCCCATGCTGATATAAGTTGTTTGCTTTCGTATTCAGTGAATGTTGCCCTACCCAGTGATTTGAATTCTGCTAACTTTTCATTCTGCTGCCTATTCATATCACTAGCTTCACCGAATCCATCCGAAAGCCTGGTGTCTCGCCATTCGTGATAGCCTACAAGGGTTTTTAATGCCAGAGCTAGTTTGTCAGGTACATAGAATACTGGGATGTTGGCAGCTTTCAGTTTGTTGAGACCGTCTGTTGCGCCTCTGGTACCTGTCCATAGAAATGCAATTCCTTTGTCACTGGAGTCTTTTAGCGCTATAACTTGCTCTGCCTGAGCATCTCCTCCTGCGCTTGCAACTACTAGATTTCCCACTTCGGGTTCGTTGATCATATGTCCCATTATGTCCGGAAAAGAATCGCTATTAGCAAAGCCTGTCACATCAGAGGGGTTTGCTGCCCATCCAAAACCTTTTAATATATCGTTTATGCCGTCTTCTGCTTGCTGTGTCAGGACTGGCAAATCGAGACCAGCTTGCCCACACATATCAGCGGTTAAAGAGCTGATACCGCCAGAGTGTGAAACTACTGATATTCCTCTTTTCTGTGGTTTTGGCAATTGAGCCAGTAACTGTGATACCTCTAGTAACTCATCGTAATCTTGAACCCTTGTAACACCGTATTGGGAAAATATTTCGTCATATACTGCATCCTCGCCAGTGAGGGCAGCAGTGTGTGACCTTGCGGCTCTTGTTCCCAGGTCCGACCGTCCGATCTTTATTAACACTATTGGTTTACCGCGTTCAGCTGCTAGTTTGGCTAGTTCGGTAAACTTTCTACCATCCTTGAATCCTTCGATGAATCCTGCAATAACTCTGACTCCATCATCATCAAGTAGATATCTCGCAAAATCACAGAAATCCAGGTCGGCTTCGTTCCCGGTAGATATTATGTGACTTAGCCCGATTCCCTCTTCTACAGCTCGCGTCAAAAATGGGCCAAAAGCGGAAGCTCCGCTTTGGCAAACTAGCCCAATGGGTCCTGTGAGCCCATCTGCTCCACGAGAAGATGCAGTAGCCCATATATTGTCTCGGACATTCGCTAGTCCTAGACAATTGGGGCCACATATCCTTATTCCGGATTCACGAGCAAACTCTCCCAATTCACCCTGCAAATCATGTCTGGCATCGTCACCGCGCTCTGAAAACCCTGCGGATATGACTATTGCGGACTTAGCGCCCTTATCCTTGCTCTCTTTTAACACGTCTAATACATGGTTGTAAGGAACTACTATACCCACAAGATCAGGACTTTCAGGGAGATCACTGATGCTGGGATACGCTTTGGTATCCATGATTTCTTCGTATCTTGGGTTTACTGGGTATATTCTTAGATTGTCCTTGGCTTTTAGCATAGCGTTCAGCATTCGCCCGCCGTATTGCATACGAGGAGTAGCCCCTACAATAGCTACTGATTGTGGGTTCAGCATTTTATCGATTGAAGCGAGTTGACTTTCCGTCCATATAGCCATGTTAGAGTACTCCTGATTTGTAGTTTCTTCGTGTCGATGGTAGCCCACGGATGATAACCCTCGCTGTCTAACTCGGTCAAGATGGGATACCCAAAGGTCGAACTGATGGTTATTGGGCTTGCAGCTTCAGATTATTGACGTTGACCATGGGTATCCCGAGGAATAGAATCCGTTCAGAGCCTCGGAGATTGTTAAGTACTCTATTCAGTTAACATAACGCAAGGAGTTTGTTATGCGCGGTGGCGATGCAGTAATAAAAGCTTTGGAGCAGGAAGGGATTCGGTATATAACGGGATTTTCAGGAGGCGGATTGGCCCCCTTATGGCCAGGCCTAAGAGAATCTTCAAGTATTAGGGCATTCGCTACGAGGCATGAACGTCTGGGAGTAGAAGTTGCCGATGGGTATGCTCGTGCCACTGGAGAAATTGGTGTAGCGATGGCGGGTGTGGGACCGGGTGCTACTAATACATTAACGGCGATAGCCAGTTGCTACGCCGATAATGTTCCAGTTCTGCTTTTAATGGGGCAACACCCGCTCCGGAATCTGGGCAAAGAATATCAACAGGAAATATCATCCAGTATTTTTGATACAGTGGTTAAATGGAAGGGTACATTTACACGTACTGATGAGATACCTGGGATTATGCGACGCGCGTTTACCGCTCTTCGCTCAGGTTCGCCTGGTCCGGTTGTTATAGAGATGCCGCAAGATGTTATGAATTCAGAAGCGCCAGATGAGAGTTTGGCCTATAAGCCAGTCGGCGCTGGGACGAGATCATCTCCAGATGTTAGAAGTATCGAAAAAGCAGCTGATTTGTTGGTCAACGCTCGATATCCCATACTTAATGCTGGTGGAGGTGCTCTTTGGGCAGGTGCTTCTGATGAAGTACTAGAACTGGCTGAATTGCTATCCATGCCGGTAGCTACTACGCTTTTGGGAAAGAGTGTTTTTCCTGAAAATCATCCCCTTTCCGTGGGTGGCGGAGTGTATCCTCGTAGTAGGTATGCATCAGGTCCAGCTCTTCATGTTAATCGTAAGGCGGATGTAGTCCTGGCTGTTGGAAATTCATTCCGTTTACCTAACGGAACGGATGGTAGACCAATTCCAGAACACGTGAAACTCATTCATATAAATGCGGATGAAGCAGATATAAACAAGATATACCAGGCTGATGTTCCGATTCTAGCTGATGCGAAGTTAGCGTTAAGAGATCTGATTGATGCGGTAAAAGACAGAATTGGGAGTGAAGAACGAGGGATCAAACCGGAAGTAACGGAAGAGATAAAGCAGGCTAAGGAAAAATGGCTATCGGAATGGATGCCGGTGTTCACTGATGTATCTACTCCTACAAATGGGTATAGAGTTATTTACGATTTAATGCGCACTGTTGATCCTGATAATACTATAGCCATCCATGATGCTGGCGGTAGCCGCGGATATATGACTCCTTTCTGGGTTTCATCGAAGCCGCGGAATTTCGTGGCTATGGGTGGAATGGCGCCAATGGGATGGTCACTAGGAGCGGCAATAGGAGCTAAATTGGGTTGTCCTGATAAATTGGTGGTGCATTTGTTGGGTGATGCCTCATTTGGAATGGTTGGTATGGATCTGGAAACATCAGTGCGAATGGGACTTCCCATATTGAGCGTTGTAATCAACAATCAGGGTATAGGGGGCGGTATGATGGGCATGAATCAGCCATCAGGAACTCCACCTGAGGTGGCGCAATTGGGCGGTAATTTTAGTGAAGTTGCTATAGGGCTGGGGGCATATGCTGAACGAGTTGAGACACCGGATGAAATAATTCCCGCGTATAAGAGGGCTATAGAATCAACTGAAAAAGGTCAGGCTGCGCTTGTAGAGATAATGATCAAACCAATGAAAACCCCTGATCTGCCTGATGATTGGTCTATGTAATTCTGGTATCAACTAATGCAATTAGAAGTTTCATGAATAGAAACACTAAGGCTATTGTGAGGAAAAATGAAGAGTGTCCATATTGACAGGTCCAAACGTCTGAAAGATGAACCAACTACAGGACATAACAGGTGGCATCCAGATATTGAACCAATACTAGCAGCAGATGTTGATGAAGAAGTCGTTCTTGAGACCAGAGATGCTGCTGATGGCCAGATAAACCCCCAGATGGGACCTAAGGATCTAGCCGGGTTAGACGCGAAGGTTGCGCATCCGCTTACGGGGCCAGTTTACATAAATGGAGCTGAACCAGGGGATCTCTTGGAGATTGAGTATTTGGATATTGTTCCACAACCTTATGGATGGACCAGGTTTCGTCCTGGTTCTGGATTTTTAAGAGACTATTTTTTGGAGCCATATCTTGTTCATTGGACAATTGAGAATAACTGGGCCACATCTGAATCATTGCCTGGTGTGAAGATATTCAATGGTTCTTTTATGGGAACAGCCGGTATTGCTCCATCACATGATCAAATGGAACAATGGAATGCGAGAGAGGAGGATTTGGTAAGCAGAGGTGGAATAGCACATCTTCCGGATCCGCAGGATGCAGTTCCTGGAGGATATATTGCCGATGAGGGTTTGCGCACATTGCCGCCGAGAGAAAACTGTGGAAATGTAGATGCTAAACAACTTACTACGGGTTCTAAGTTGTTTATACCTGTTAACGTTGATGGTGCCCTTTACTCGGTTGGGGACGGACATTTTGCGCAAGGTGATTCCGAATGTTGCATCACTGCAATAGAAATGGGAGCTACAGCGTCAGTAAGATTTAAACTTCATAAGCAGCTGGCCAAAGAGAGACAAATAGTTTTCCCAAGATATTCACATCCAGGTTATTTCTTGCCGCCTGAATGGGCTGCACCAAGAAATTTTATAGCCACTACGGGTATGCCGATTAGTAATACTGGTATACAGGAAGGGGAAGATATAACTTTGGCGGCCAAGAACGCTCTTTTGAACATGATAGACCTTTTAGAAGAAAGAGGTTGGACAAGAGAGCAAGCTTACATAATCTGTAGTGTTGCCGTGGATCTAAAAATTAGCAATGCTGTAGACCTTCCCAATGTTACAGTGTCAGCATTCCTTCCGGAAGACATATTCGAAAAATGATCGCCTG
>MDTE01053603.1_pt1 | contig 22685 bp, 12 predicted proteins | sample 811231 | NCBI WGS metagenome assembly MDTE01 (sample SAMN05326651, study PRJNA326480) | marine metagenome | isolation source: seawater | place: Indian Ocean: Red Sea | collected 2010 | reverse complement strand
GGGACCTCCCGGTGAGGATGAATGCCAGCAGATCCGAAGGTGTCGCGTGCGGGTAGTGCGCGCGGTAGGCCGCGAGGGTCTCGGCCGCAATGTCCTCCTGCTCCAGCCGGGCTTCGAGGCCCTGCTCCGTCAGTTCCCCGAGGTCCGGGTCTCTGCCCATGAAGAGCGTCCACTCGGTTTCGTTGTAGCCGGCGATGATCGGAATGGTGTCCGAAATGGCGGGAGCCTCGGGGTCGAACGGCTGGCCCGGCAGGATGCGCCCGTCCGCAACGGGCGCAAATACCTGGGAAAGGCCCGGAGCGCCACGGCCAAAGTGCGCGATCGCTTGTTTCTGCGCCTCAACAATCGTGTCAGCGGGCAGCGCCTGGAGCGACTCCAGAACGTCGGAGTGAATTCCGAGGCGGTCGAGCATGAACTCACCAAGCCGCGTCACGCCGTCGACCGTGTTCATGAAGACGGCCGGACCGCTCTGGATCACGCCCTTGTGAAAAAGCCCTTGTGCTGCCGGCATCGCGAGCAGCGTGGTGACTTTTCGGCCGCCGCCCGACTCGCCGAACAACGTGACGTTGCCGGGGTCACCGCCAAACGCGGCGACGTTGTCACGGACCCACTCGAGTGCGAGCACGATATCCAGCATGCCGACGTTGACGGAGTCGGGCGCATCGGTGAGATAGGCAAGGTGCAGGAACCCGAGCGCCCCAAGACGATGGTTGATGCTGACGACCACGACGTCGCCCCGCCTGGCGAGGTTCGCGCCCTCGTACATGGAGCCGGAGGCCGAGCCGCTGTAGAAACCGCCGCCGTGCAGCCAGACCATGACCGGTCGCTTTGCGTCGTCGGCTGACGGGGTCCAGACGTTCAGGCGCAGACAGTCCTCTCCCGGCGGCAGGTCGAAATTGTTCGTGGTCGCGCCCGCCTTCGGGCGCGGGCCGCGGGACTGAACGGCATCGGCCCCGTACGCATCCGCGTGCAGGGTACCAGTCCACGGGTCGGGTGTTTTGGGCGGCAGGAAGCGCGCAGCGCCGCCCGTATCCGCTCCGTAGGGGATTCCCCTGAAGCTCGTGACGCCTTCCGCGGTGACGCCGCGCACGTCGCCGCCGGTGGTGCGGACCATGCTGGTTCTCCCTGCGCTTTGGCCCGTTGTAGCATGCCCGCGTCACCGCGACATCCCTTTCAGTGTGCGGGTACCAACATGATGGGGGTCGAGGCGTCGGGGCTGCCCACCAGAGCGCCAGTCAGGCTGTCTCCCGAGGTGAATTCGAACTCACCGAATTGTGCCGACAGGCTGGCTGACCTCGAAGCGGTCCGGCGCGACCTGGATGAGCACCGCGCCTGAACGCGCCGCGCCGGCATCCTTACTCCAGCATCCGCTCTCTGCGGTTGGCGCGCATGAAGGCGAGCGCGAGGATGCCCGCCATCACCAGAACGATGCCGATGCGGTTCTGCAGCGTGCGCGCCAGAATCTCGCCGGAACTCAGGATGGTGTTGGGGTCGGCCGCCAGCGCGAACGGGTTGTAGAACGGTGAGATCACGATTTGGTTGTCGCCCATGTCGGTGATCATTCCGTTGAAGGCCAACACGACGCCCGTTGCCGTGGCCGCTGCCGCCTCACCGCGGAACAGCGCGCCAAACGCGGTCGACAGGACGAGGTAGAACACAGATGCCTGCAGCGCGCCGTAGAGCACCCCCGGCGGGTAGGTATGAAACAGGACGAGCGCCGCGAACGCGAGCAGTGCTTCCGCGCCGATGAGAATCGCGAGCGAGGCGCCGAGCTTTGCAAACCACAGCTTCTGGATGCCGCCCGGCACGGTATAGGACACCTCGAGGCTGCCGTCGTCGATCTCGCCGGCGATCACGCGTATGCCAAGGAAGATCGCGAGCGCCGCAAGTGGGATTCCGATGAGCGTGCCCTGGGTTGCCTCGGGCTCGATCGTTTCGCCGTTGAACATGAAGAGGAGGCGCACGAAAATCGGCCAGGCGAGCGGCAGGAGCGGCAGCAACCACCATCTGCTCCCCGCCATCAACACGATGGCCTGGCGTGCGAAACCGACATCGAACGGCATGCTCAAGCGGGCTCCTGCGCGTCCTGGGCGGCGTTGACGTCTTCACCGGTACGCGCCAGCAACCACATATAACCGTCTTCGAGCGTCGGGTCGGTGGCGGTTGCGCCGGTCGGTGCGCCGGCAGACAGGATGCGGTGGACAATCGAGCCGTCTGCCGCGGGCTTCTCTTCCAGGTGAATGGACCCGGCCGGCAGTTCCGGCTCGACATGCGCCGGGGCGCGTAGCTCCCATACGCATCCCGCCGCCTCGTTTGCGAGATCTCCCGTATCTCCGTCGAAGCGCAGTTCGCCCCGCGCGATGACCAACACCCGGTCACAGGCAACGGCCACGTCTTCGACCACATGGGTCGAGAACAGGACGATACGGTCGCGGGCGAGGCGCGAGAGGAGATTCCGGAAGCGGATGCGCTCCCGTGGATCGAGCCCCACGGTTGGTTCATCCACGATGATCACAGGTGGCAGCCGGAGCAATGTCCGCGCGACCGCGACGCGCTGCCGCATCCCACCGGACAGCGAGCCGATCGTGGCGTCCATCTTGTCGCTGAGGCCGACGTCGTCCAGCAGGGACGAGACCCGTTCTGCCCGCTCGGCGGGGCGGATGTCGTACAGCGCCGCAAACCATGTGAGGTACTGGCGGGCGGTCATGTTGCCGGGGATGCCCGCGTCCTGCGGCAGGTAACCCACCCAACGCGCGAGGAACCGCTGAATCAGCGGTAACCGCACGCCGCCGTACTTGATGACGCCCCGGCTCGGGTTGAGCACGCCGGCCAGTTGGCGAATGAGGGTTGTCTTGCCCGCGCCGTTGGGCCCGAGGATTCCCACCATCCCGCGGGTCACCGTGAAACTCAGGCCGTTCAGGGCGGCGACCGGTGACACCGGCAGATCGAGGCCGAACCAGCGAGCGGCAAAACTACGCCAAACGTTCCTGACGGGACGCAGGCTGCCGCGCATGGCGCGCGCGCTGAGACGCCCGTCCGCCTGTCTCCGCGCGGAATCGCGCAACATCTGTATGGCGAGGACGACCACCGCTGCGAGCGTCAGGAAGACGGCCTGCCCGCCGTTGACCCCGTCGCCGCCAATCGCGGGTGCGACCGTGGTGATCCAGGCGAACAACGCCAGCGAGAGCCAGGGTGCGACGAACGCGAAGATGTTTTCCGGGCCGCCGGGCTGAACCTGGCCGAGGGCGGTTGCGTATCCTCTCAGTTTGCGAACTTCGAGCCCGAACCGAACGGTCAACAGTGTTGCGATCAGCAGGAAGACCAGCGTCCAGAATCCCGAACTGACCATGTACGCAAGGTAGCCGATACCGGCCGTCGCGAGGAACAGCGGTATCAGGCGCTCCCGGGCATCCGCCGGCCCGAACGCCGTGGCACCCGCCGCGACCACCTTGCGGGCGTACCGACCCTGGGCGAGCAGCGCCGACTGGATCGGGCTCGGTTCGCCGTAAATCTTGTGCAGGTGGCTGACTTCGAGACGCGGCGGTCCCGACGAGACGTCGGGTGCTGGCATCTCGCGTGGTCGGAACACGAGCACGACCGCGGCAAGCAGCAGGCCTCCCGTGAGCGCTGTCAGCGTCACTTGCCAGCCGAGGGATTGGATCGTCCCCGAGACGATCAAACCCGCCATGATCGCGGCAGTCGAGCCGAACCAGGCAAGTCCGAGCCAGGGGCCCACGCGCATGAAGATGACATCGAGTTTGCGGAGCAGGATGAAGCCGACCGGCATCATGAACAGCGTCAGGATGCTCGAGGTCACGAGACCACCCATGACGATGGTCGCGAACGGGGGCCAGATTTCGTTTTCCCGGCCCGTCGCAATCGCGAGCGGCCAGAGCCCCGCGAGGGTCGTCGCGGTGGTCATCATGACGGGCCGGGTCCGTTCGCGCACTGCCGCAAGCGCAGCGGCGCCCGCAGACCAGTGCGCACCACGCACCAGTTGTTGCATCCGATCGACAAGGAGGATTGCCGGATTCACCGTGAGTCCGATCAGCGCAACCGCGCCGAGCATGGCCATCATGTCGAACGGCAGGCCCGCGAACGCCAGTGCCCAGGTTGCGCCGAGTAGAGTCAGCGGGAGGGCGACAAGCACGAGCAGCGGCAACGCCAGAGACTCGAACGTCATCGCGAGCACGAGAAACAGCAGCAGGATCACGGGGATGATGACCTGTCTGAACTGGGTGCTCGACTCGTCCCGCGCCTTGGTTTCGATCGTGTAGCCGGGCGGCCGCGGAACCGCGCGCACCGCTTCCCTGATCTGGTCGTCGATCGCCAGCCGCGTCGGCCCGGACTGGGGGATGCCCCACTCCATTCGGTAGAACACCGACAGCTCGCGCCGACCGTTGTGATGCACGATGGTTGGCGGCGGAGGCATCTGGCGCATGGATGCAAGCATCGCGACGGGCACGACCCCCGCCTCGGTCTGCATTCGCATGCTCTGTAGCTCCATCGTCGCCGCGGAGTCGGAACGCGCGCCCAGCCGTTCCACGACCAGCGGTAGCTCGCGGCCGTTCGCCTGAACGAACCCGGTCTGCAGACGCTCACCCTCCCGGCCGGCGATGCGCAGCGATGGCAATACCTGGTCGAACGCCAGTCCAAGGGATTCGAACGCCCGGTGAACCGGTTCGACCCAAAACTCTTCGAGACCGGGTCGTGCTGATGACCACGCCTTGGAGACCTGCGGCATGGATTCGAGCTGTGCCCGAACGCTGGCGGCGAGGCGTTCGAGTGTTGCGCTGTCCGGACCGGACATCACGATCTCGTCCGCGCCGCCGCCGAACATCTGTCCGCCGCCACCCGCTTTCCCCGTGCCACGTTCTTCCTCACCAGGACGCAGGATCTGCAGTCCCCCGATCTTCTTGCCCGCCTTGTTGACCGCGTTGCGGATGTCCTGGGCGCGAAAGTCGGCCGGGCGGTCGTCGCGATCGATCAGGTGGACGGTGAGGGAACCGCCATCTTCGTCGATGCGGGTCTCGACCGATTCGACCGACGGCAGGTCCAGCGCCACGCGTTCGAGGCGCAGCATGGCGTGACTCGATTTTGCGAGCGAGCCGCTGGTTGTGGCGAAACGCGTCGCGAACTGGAGCTGATCAACGTTATCGGGGTCGTTGCTGCTGCTGTTGGAACTGACCCAGTTGAGCGCGATGACAAGCGTCACGAGTACAGCGGCAAGCGTTCCCGTGATCCAGGCCGGCGGATGTCGCAGCGCGCGCTTCACGACGCCGGTAAAGAGAATACGCAGTTGGTCCGGCGGGATCAGGCCGCCGCGCGCTTGCCGCCGCGCCCTGTTGTCGGCCAGTCGGCGTCTGGCGGCGGGCGCCGCGAGGCGATGCGCGAGCAGTGGAACAAGCCCAACCGCGACCAACAGTGACGCCCCGAGCGGGATGAGAATTGCGAGCGTCACGACCCTGACCAGTTGGGTCACCATCTGGTCTTCGAAGTCCACAAGCTGCAGCGGCAGGAACACGACCGCAGTAGTGGCACTGGCCGTGACGATCGCGCGCACGGTACGACGCAGACCCGTGGCAACAGCATCTTCGATGGGCGCGCCGCGCTCGAGTTGACGCATGATCGCCTCGAAGACGACGACGCTGTTGTCGACGACCAGTCCGATCGCGAGCGCGAGTCCGAACAGCGACACGAGGTTCAGCGACTGGCCGGAGATGAACAGGAGGGCAAGCGCCGCGAACAGCGAGACCGGAACCGCCAGCCCAACGACCGCAACCGCCCGCCATTGCTTCAGGAAGAAAAAGAGCACGACGAGGGCAATGACGAAGCCAGACGCACCGAGCCGTCCGAGCCGCCCGATCTGCTCTTCGACCTGCTTTGACGCGTCCTGACCGATGATGAGTTGAATGCCCTGGGCGGACAACTCGTTGCTGACGGTCCCGACCCGCTCACGCAGCGTACGGCCGAGACGGACAAGGTTTGCGCCGTCTTCCTGAAAGAGCACGAGGCCCACCGCTGCCTGGCCGTTGACGCGGAACATCGATTCTTCGCGTGCCGTGCCGAAGTCGACGTCGCTCACGTGCCGAAGGCGCGCGGGCCGGTCCCGCTGCACGCGGATTTCGCCGAGCGCGCGGATGTCCCGCGGGCGACCGTCGAGCATGACATTGATACGTCCGGCTTCGGTTTCGACGCCGCCGACGAACTGCAGACGACCCGCGTTGCGACGTACCGCGGCGGTCACCGCCTCGTTCGTCACGCCGGCTGCGGCGGCACGGTCGCTGTCGACGGCGATGGTCACCTGACGGCCAGCACCGCCGCTCACAAGCGCCTGGCTGACGCCGGATATGGCCGCAAATCGCGGTGCGATCAGTTCCTGGGTCATGTCGTGCAGGGCGTTGCGGTCCGTCGACTCGCCGCCCAGCACGTGGATTGACATGGCGAGGCTCGACAGGAGTTGGGTGCCCGACGACGACACGTTGATCCACGTATCGCGGGGCTGGTCCCGCTGCAGCGCCGCGACGATGCGCTGGATCTCGAGTTCCCGCACCTTCACCGGAGTGCCCGGTTCGAACAGCACTTCGTAGCGCCCGCCCGATCCGCGCACCTCGCCGAGCGTTTCGTTGATCCCGGCCAGTGCGGATACGCGCGCTTCGAGGGGCAGCAGGATTTCCCGCTCCACAACTTCGGGCTCGCTCCCGGGGCGGCTGAAGTTGACGTACACGCGGCTGCCCTCGAGGGCCGGAAAAAGCTCGACCGGCATGCGCTGCCACGCAATGCCGCCCAGCAGCAGGACGCCAAGGAAGAACATGGCAACAGCCGTCGGGCGGTGAATGGGCAGCAGCAGGAAGCTCACGTGGTTGCCTCAACGACAGCGTCGGCGCGGCGGAACAGGCCGCGCACCCCGTCGAGCAGCAGGTACAGGCACGGCAATACCGTCAGCGAGCCGATGGTCGAGGCGACGATGCCGCCAATGATCGTGAGCGCCATCGGCGCGCGCAGCGCGGCGCCTTCGCCGGTGCCGAAGACGAGCGGCATCATCACGAGCACGGTTGTGAGCGTGGTCATGATGATTGGCCGCAGCCGAATGCCCGCGGCCCGGGCGAGCGCTTCCATCTTCTCTTCGCCCTCGTTGATGAACTGACGCGCGGTGACGAGAAGCAGCACCGCGTCGTTGACGGCCACGCCGGACAGAACGATGAGGCCCATCATCGACATTACGCCGATGGGCTCCCCCACAGGAACCAGCACGCACGCGACGCCGATCAGCGCGATCGGGATTGCCGAGAGCACGGTAATCGGATGCAGCAGGGATTCAAACGAACCGGCCAACACCATCAAGACCAGGACAAGGGCGAGGATTCCCGCCAGCTGCAGTTCGCCAAACGTGCGCGCACGCTCGGCTTCCTCACCCCTCAGTTGAGCTGTCAGCCCGGGAATCATGTCGAGCGAGCCAAGCGTCTCTTCGACGGCGGCGACGGCGGCCGGGTACTGGGCACCGTCCGCGATATGGGCCGTGACCTGGGCGGTGCGGCGCTGGTCGCGCCGAAAGATCTCCCGGGCGCCTTCTGTTTCGACGAAGCGCGTCACTTCTCCAATGGCAACCTTGCGACCCTGTGGCGTAAAGAAAGTCACTGAGTCGAGGTCTTCGATGGTGGGTTGGTCGACGCGCAGCCGGATGGGGCGCTCTTCGTCTCCGGTTGTAAGCTGCGTGACTTCGCGACCGTCGATGTTGGCTTCGAGCACGCGGGCCAGCATTGCAAGATCAACGCCGATCCCGTCCGCCATTGGCCGATCGAGCTCGATCCGCAATTCCGGCGGACCGCCCTCGAAGCTCGACTTCACATTCCACACCTCAGGAAGTTCGGTGAGCCGGTCCTTGACCTGCTCGGCGGCACGCCGCAGGTCCGGGAGCGCCTGGCCGGAGATCTCGACAACGATCGGCGGCCCTGATGAGCCCAGGGCGCTCGCAATGGCCGACGAGCCAACCTCCCAGGTCACGGTCGTCTCGGCGAATCCGTCGATCGTGGGGCCAAGGTGGTCCGCGAGCGTCCGACCCGTGAGCCCTTCCGCGCTGACGCGGACGTTGAGTCTGGCCGTGTTTTCCTCGGTGAGTTCGACGCGGACGAGCCGCGAGTCTTCGGGCAGTCGGCCAATCTCGCTCATGAGCGCGGCCAGTTCGCCGCCGGTCGCCTGGTTCAGCAACGCCTCGATGCCCTCGACCACCCGGGTCGTCGACTCGACCCGCTGGCTCGAAGGCCCGACGATTCGCACGGAGAATTGTCTTGGGTCGACGGTCGGCAACAGCTCGGTGCCCAGCCGGATCAGGCCGAAGCTGGCCGTGCCGGCCACGGCCGCAGCGACGAGCACGACGACCAGCGGGCGCCCGAGCAACCGGCGCACGAGGTTCTCGAGCGCCGCCCGGTAGCGCGGCAGCGTCGCGTGGCCGGCGCTGCTCGCGGGCATGAACCAGCGGGCGAGGGCGGGAATCAGCAGCATGGCAACGGCGAGTGAGGCCATGAGCGACGCCACCACCGTGAAGGCAATCCCCTCGATCAGCCGCGCGGCAAGGCCTTCGACGAACAGGACGGGGAGGAAGACCACGCAGGTGGTGAGGGTCGATGCCGTGATTGCGCCCGCAACGAGGCCGGTGCCCCGCGCGGCCGCGGTGGGACCGTCATCGCCTTCGGCGAGTCGCCGATAGATGCTCTCCACGACCACGATGGCATTGTCGACCAGCATGCCCGCGCCGAGTGCGAGCCCGGCGAGTGTGACGATGTTGAGGCTGTAGTCGCCGAGGCGCATGAAGAAGAACGCGGCGAAGATGGACACGGGCACAGAGGCCGCGACAACCAGCGTCACGCCGGCTGACCGGAGAAACGCGGCCAATACGAGGATCGCCAGTACGATGCCCACGCCCGCCGCGACCTGGAGGTCTTCGAGCGCGTCTGTGACGAGCGCGGCATCGTCCTGAACCTCGATCAGCTCGACATTCGGCAAATCGTCCGCGAGTCGGGCAATCGCCTCGCGCACGACAGTGGAGACTTCAACTGTGTTGGCCGAGGCTTCTTTGTAGATCGCGAGCCCGACGCCCTCGGTGCCGTTGACCCGGACCACATGGTCGATCTCCTGGTCGGTCAGATTGACGGAGCCGAGGTCTCTGACCCGCACAGGGTTGCGGGTGCCGTCGTCTCCTTCGACGTAGCGCACCACGACGCGTTCGACGTCCGCCGGCGTTCGATAGCGTGACAGCCCGCGCACGAGAAACACGTCAGGGCCGTCCTCGATGGTTCCCGCGGACAGGTCGACGTTCTCGGAGCGGAGCCGGTTCTCAATGGTCTCCAGCGTCACACCGAACGCTTCGAGCCGGTACCGGTCCAGCTCAACCCGCACCTCTTTCTCGCGGCCGCCCGTGACCCAGACCTCGGCGACGCCCGCAAGCTGCTCGAGACCCGGCGCAATCTGCCGGCGGGCGAGGCGCCGCAGTTCCGCGAGATCGGGTGCACCGCTCGGCGCAACGAGGCCGTACGTGAGTACCGGCGACTGTCGGGGGTCGAAACGACGGACGAGGACTTCGTCCACGGCCGGGTCGGCCGCCATCGGGCCGATGGCCTTCTGGACTTCGATCAGTCCGATCTCGACGTCGGCATCCCAGTCGAACACGACCGTCGCAATCAGCTTGCCGGACCGCGCAACCTGGGTGATTTCCCGGATACCCGAGACGGTCAGCAGGCGCTGTTCCAGTTGCTCGCCGTACAGCCGCTCCATTTCCGTGGGAGGCCGGTCGCCGCTCGTGACGGAAACGGCGACCGTCGGGCTCTGCAGGTCGGGGAGCAGATCAACCGGCAGAAGCTCCCAGGCGAGATAACCGACCAGAGCCACCGCGATGGCAAGCACCGTCACGGCTACAGGGCGTCGTACCGCAAGCGAGGCGATCGACTCCGGCAGGGAGATTGCCTTGGGTTTGCTCAACTCGCCCCTTGGTGAACTTGTTAGGGAGTGATGACCCTGACCCGGGTACCGTCGGTCAGGGTTTCGAGGCCGCGGACGGCCACACGCTCGCCGGGTGTGACACCTTCGCGAATTTCGATCGTCGTGCGCTCACCCACGCCAAGCGACACGATGCGCATCGCCGCACGCTGTCCGTCGATTACGAACACGACGTTACGTCCGGCACGCTTCGCGACCGCCTCGCGGGGAATGGTCGAGACCCCCTCGCGGCGCTCGGCGACGATTGCCGCCTGGACGAACATGCCCGGTTTCAGCAACCCGGCGGGATTATCGACCTCGACCTCGACGCGGAACGTGTGGGTTCGCGGATCCATCTGCGGCGACAGCCGCAACACGCGCGCGGGAAGCGACATGCCCTCGAACGCATAGTGGCTGACCATCACCTCCTGACCGGGTCGGACCCGCGCAAGCTCGGGTCCCACGAGGTTGACATCGGCAATCAGCGTGTCGGTCGGAGCAATATGCGCAACTTCGAACCCGGCGAGGACTTTCTGCCCGTCAGCCATTGGGCGCCCGTCCGAGTCGCGCGCGAGTTTCAGCACGACGCCGTCGATCGGCGTCACGATCCGTGCCCGCTCTGACGTGCGCTTGCTCATCTCGTAGTCGTGCAGCGCGGATTCGTAGGTGGCGCGGGTGCGTGAAAGCTCTTCTTCCGAGGCGAGTTTCTTGTCGAAGAGCTGCTGGCGACGCTCGAGCTCCTGCTGCGCTGCTTCGAGCTGCAGTCGGGTCGCATTGAGTCGCGCTGCCAACCGAGCGTCTTCTCCGGTCGTTTCGGCGACCAGCATGCCGCTCTCGACAAAGTCGCCCTCGGCGATGCGCCGGCCGTCCGCTCGGCCAATCTCAAGGAAGCCCGGCGTCTCGACGTTCAGGATTACCGACTCGCGGGCGCGAAGGGTGCCGGTTGTCACGATACGGTCTTCGACCGCGTCTTCCCTGACTTCAGCCACCTCGACCGGGATGCGGAATTCGACCGGGGGCGCTGTCACCGCGCCATCACAACCGACCAGTGCGAGGGGCAGCAGCAGAGCCACCTTCAGCAAGTGTCGTTTCATGGGGCGCAATCCTACTTGGCTTCCGTGATGGGGCGCCAGCGCACCGCGTCGGCGATGATGGCGCGGCCGTTGGTCTCGTTGGTGATTTCAATGCTCGCGTCACCGGCCGCGAACCGGAACTCACCCAGCGCATTCCAGCCGGGTTCCGCGGCGGCCGCGTCGAACTCGATCGGTGTGCGTTCGCCAGACGCGACAAGCGACATTGAGTATTCCCCCAGCGCGCCGCGGAGGGCCGTGTCTGCTTCGGGGCCGAAGTCCTCGGCGATGTAGATCGCAACGCGCCAGCGTCCTGAATGCGGCAGTTCGCCGCGGAAGATGGCCTTCTGCTCACCTTCGCCGGCCCGGATGATCGCGAGTGTGTGGCGGTATTTGCCAAAACCCTTGTAGCGCGGCGCGCGACTCCAGACCGGGGGCATGCCGAACATGTCCTCGTGTTCCGGCAACCCCTGGTCCAGGTCGGGGGCCGCGACGAAGGGGCCCCGACTCGGGGGTTCCTTCGGTCCGCCAGCGACGGTAAAGCCGGGGTCGAGATCGTCGACGATGACATCCTGTGAAGGCGCCGGTTGCCAGGTGCTCGGGCGGAAGCCGATGAACGCGTCGCCCGCGAGCTGCTTCTCCGCATCGATACGGGGCGGGGAGAGCTGGATTTCGGTTCTGTTCAGCGCGAGATACGGGCTGACGATTAGTTCGGCGAGGGGCATGGAGCTGACAATGCCGATCTCGATGGAGTCTTTGCCGGCAACCCGGAAGGGACCTTCGGTGATCCAGGGAATGTCGCCTTCGCCCTGTTCGAGGTAGCGCACCCGGAGCAGTCCCGGAACCGCCTCATCGTTACGGATGTGGAACGTGGTCTGGTAACGCGGATTGCCGTTCCCATCGTCGTTCAGGCGCACGCCTTCGGCACGGGATACGAGAAAGCCGGGCAGTGCGGCGTCGTTCAGCCAGTCCCCGAGCAGCGCGTCGACGTCGACGCCGAGACTCGCGGCCGCGTGATCGAAGTCCGTCTGCGTGAAGAGGCCACCGCGGTGGCGCTCCAGCAGCGTGGCGAGCAGTCGCGCGGTGTCTTCCTCGCCCAGTCCGTCGAGAATCGTTTGTGCGACCGCGCGGCACTTGAGCGACAGCACGTTGAGCACTTCACCCGGCTCGTCTTCGGGGTCGAGACCAGAGAGCGCATGGCCGAGCGCCCGGTCCCAGACCGAAGGCCGATCGGTCGCGGCACGGGTGATCGCGTCTGCCACTGACTCCGTGCGGCCCTGGCCCAGTTCGGTCATCGTCCGCCCGAGCAGCACGTTGGTGCCGCTGTTGTATTCGTGTGCGGAGAAGTAGCCCCGGCGCCCGGTGAGTACCAGGTTGACCAGTTCTTCCAGGACAAAATTGAGCGCCAGTGCCCCTTCGCCCCGGGCGGACGTCTGGAACGCGAAGAAGTTGCGGCTTGCGCCGAGAAACACGTTGCCGCCGCTGAAGTCGTTCTCGAAGAACCGTTCGAGGATCTGCATCTTGTAGCCTTCGATCCCGTCTTCCGACGCTTCGGCCGCATGCAGCGCTTCCTCGTTCCGGAACGCGATCTTGAACCTCGACGTGGGGAAGCCGGTTTCCCGCAGCAGCATCACGCCCGGCAGCGACTGCGTGGTATCAAGGCGCCAGTCGCCCGCATAGCCGCGCAGGCGGTTGGGAATCTCGACGAGCGAGAGTCCACGATAGGGGTAGGGCAGCCCCAGCCGTTCCGCGTCGGCAAGCGCCTCGTCGAGGTCCGCCGCGATTGCGTCGCCGAGGTCCGAGAAGCTCGCCAGGGTGCGCGTGTGGGTTGGATGAATCAGCAGTTCGAAGGTCACGCCGCGCACGGTTGTCGCGAGACGCTCGAAACGTGAAGCGAAAAGGCCAAACGGTGCGACAGGCTGTGGCGGCGAGAACCGGAACCGGGCTCCGTCGGCGTCGCGCCGGCCGGGGCCTGCGACCAGCCAGCCTTCCGGTACGCCGACCGAGAGGTCGACTTCGAAGTGATCAACAGGATGTGTGCGTGGATTGCTGCTTGGCACCGCGGGACCGGCAGTTGGCATCCAGAAGCCACCTGGCATCAGCGCGACGTAGCTGCCCTTGTTGAGGCTCACGTCGGTGCCGAGCAACGCAATCTGTGCGTCGGCCGCGTTCCCCGAGAGCATGTCCAGACTGGAATCGAGGTAGCCGAAGGTCGTCTCGAGCGTGCCGCCCGCTTCGAAGCGAACTGTGGTTTCAGCGCCGTTTGCCAGTGGCGAGTCGATCTGCAGCAGGCCGCCTTCGAAGGTGTGCTGAGCCGGCGAGCCTTTGACCGTGATCCGCCCGGGTGTGAGGCCCGGGTTCAGCGTGAAGACCAGTGAGTCGTGCTGGCCGCGTCCGCGCACGGTGTAGGTCAGATCCAACTGCATGTCGCCGCCGGGCTCGATCGTGACATCGCCCTCGACACGTTGCACGTCGGGGACCGGCAGTGCGCCGATTGCCCGGTGCGCATCGGTCCACCGTGCAAAGTCGCTCTGCCCCGAATCGAACTGCAGCTTCTGCAGACCAAGGACCGCAACGCCTGCCACCACCAGCGCCGCGCCGATGCTCATCCGCAGGTTGCGGTTGCCGTCATCGCTGCGTGGGTGCAGCCCGATCGCCAGCGCGAGACAGCCGCCGGCAAGCGCGAACTGAGCGGTGAGGCGAAAGAACGAGCCCTCGGCAAGCATGTTCGTGACCAGATCGGACGCCAGGTCGAACGTCGGCACGATCGTGTAGAACTGGGACTGCCCGAGCGAGAGCGTGATCACGACCCAGATCTGCAGTCCGATGAGCGCCAGCGCGCCAACGGCGACCAGAATGCGGAATCGCACGGCCATCGCCAGGAGCAGGATGATGGCGCACCAGAGCGCCATCGTGGTCAGCGCGTAGATGAGGAACCCCAGCAGGGACCAGGGTTCGACGGGTTCACCGAACGGCCAGCCGAACGCACCGGCGGCAAAGCCGAAGAGCTGCATCAGCAGCAGGATGCCCAGGATCGGGTACCACGCCATCAGCGTGAGCCCGATACCGCGTCCGAGCAGCGCTTCGAGGTTGGTGAACGGCCTTGCATCGAGCACCTCGGACATGCGCTCGCGCACGTCGCGCGCCCGCACGTCGTAGGCGATGAAGATGAGACCGATCAGGAAGCCGAGCATCAGGTTCAGCCCGGAATTTGCGATCAGGAATCGCGGGCTCATCGTGCCGACCGTCGCGGACATGTGCGAGAAGAGCCCGTGCATCGCGATCAGCTGACCAAACGAGAACACCCCGAGCAGCAGGGAAATCACGACGAACACCCAATAGCGGGCGAGGCGGCGCGTCGAGAGCATTTCGGCGCCCGCGATGGCGCGGAGCATGTTGGCGCGGGGCATCATGCGCGTGCGCCTTTCTTACGGCGGCCTTTTTTTGGCGTTGGGGCGGGTTCCTCGTCCTGACGAGCCGCGCTAGATCGCCCCCTGGCAGCCATGAACGCCATGTAGGCTTCCTCCAGAGAGGGCTCCGCAACGGGTGCCGCGCCTTCCGGGAGCCCCTCGGCGCTGACCCCCCGCAGGGTGACATTGTTGCCGGAGACGTTGGTCGAGACGATGTCGTACTGCGCCTCCAGCGACTCGATCGCGTCACCTTCGGCGCTGATTTCAAACACGGCGCCGGCCGCGCGCCGGACGAGTTCCGCGGGTGGACCCTGGTAGACGATCGTGCCGGTATCCAGCAGGGCCACCTCGCGGCAGGCCGCGCCCAGATCGGCGACGATGTGGGTCGAGAGCAGAATGGTGCGGTCACGGCCGAGATCTGCCATCACCCGGCGAAACCGAATGCGTTCCTCGGGATCGAGCCCAACGGTCGGTTCGTCGACGATGATCACCTTTGGCTCGTGCACGAGGGCCTGGGCGACGCCAAGCCTGCGTAACATCCCGCCGGAGAGCTTCTTGACCTTGCGGTCGCGGGTCTCGGCGAGACCGACCTGCTCCAACACCTCGTCGACCCGCGCATGGCGCGCCTGCTTGTCATGCATGCCTGAGAGGCGCGCGAGTGTGTCCAGCACTTCTTCGACCCGATGGAGCCGCCAGGCGCCGAACTCCTGGGGCAGATAGCCGAGATTCTCGCGGACCGACTGCCGATCGGTGGTGACATCGAAGCCGCATACCCGGACCGAGCCGGTTGCGGGAGGTATCAGGGTGCAGAGGATGCGCATCAGCGTGCTCTTGCCCGCGCCGTTGGGGCCGAGCAGCCCGAACACGCCGGTACCGCAGGAGAGACTGACGTCAGAGAGTGCCGTGTGCCCGCCCTTGTAGGTGTGGGTCAGTCCCTCGACCTCGATGGCGGGCCATTCTTCGTTCATCCTCGACGTTCCCTCTCGCATCGGCGGAATGACATATTATGTCAACGCCATATGATGTCAACGCGACGGTCGCGGGTGTCGCCGACGCCCGCCCATCTGCGGGCGCCACAGTGCTTTCGCCGGTGTGCAGACCCGTCTGGCTGTACATACGGCTGAGCCGCGCCCCGTATTCCCGCTCCGGGGAGACTTTCGGGGCACTGCGTGTGCGGAGTGTGTGGCGGGAGCGATGCAGCGCCCCGTTCGCCCACGCGTGACGCTACCAATTCTCGACCCACGGCCGCAGCACCACTTCGAACGCCCAGGTTGAGCGATGTTGCCGGTGCAGGTGCAGGTAGGTATCCGCAATCCGGTCGGGGTCCGCCATGTTGTCGTCCACGGTCGTGCCGGCCGCCCAGTGTTTGCGTGAGCCGTCTTCCTGGGTCCAGCCGATCGCCGCGTCAATCGGCAGGTGTGCAACGTGGATGCCCTCCGGCATCAGTTCCCGCGCCATACTCTGGGCGAGCCCTGCCTTGCCGTGGGATGCCATCGCAAACGCGCCGCTCTTGGGGTAACCCTTGATCGCAGCGCTGGCATTGGTGAAGAGGATGGTGCCCCGGTGCTCACCTTCGCCCGGCGTGTTGTCCAGCATCCGCCTCGCGGCCTGCTGGCCGACCAGAAAGGCGCTGTAGGCCGAGTTCGTGAGCACCTGGAGTACAAGCGCCGGGTCCGCCTCCGTCAGAGGATTGCGAAAAATCCCCTGCATGCGACCGTCGATGTTATGCACGACGAGGCGCGGATTTCCGAGGTCTGCAGTCACCGAGTCGAACAGTTTGTTGACGTCGTCAGGGTCACCGGCATCGCACGCATAGTTTCTGATGCCGTGATCCTCGGCGAGCTTTTTCAGGACCGACTTGTCGGGGTTGCGTGCCGCGACCGCGACCCGCATGCCTTCGCGCGCAAACAGCCGAGCGCAGCTTGCGCTGATGCCCGGGCCACCGCCCACGATGAGTGCTGTTTCCTGGTCTGCCATGCGCTTGCTCGTCTGCCGCTTGTGCAGCGCATGGTCGCACAAGCGGGGCACGGGTGTTCGGCCGCCCTATTCCGACTTGCCCGGCTCGTCGATGACCGCGCCTTCCTGAAACTGCAGCTCGTGCAGGGTGTGGTAGATCCCTTTGCGCGCCAGCAGTTCTTCGTGGGTGCCCACTTCCTTCACGAGGCCGTGGTGCAGCACGAGGATGCGGTCACACTCGCGGATCGTCTGCAGGCGGTGGGCGATGATGATGGACGTCCGCCCCTCAGTAAGCTTGTGCAGCGCGTCCTGTATGATGAGCTCGGTTGCGGTGTCGATGCTGGCGGTCGCCTCATCGAGTACGAGGAGTTCCGGGTCCTTCGCAAGCACGCGGGCGAACGCGAGGAGTTGGCGCTGGCCCTGGGAGAGCGAGCGGCCACGCTCGCCGAGTTCGTTGTCGTAGCCGCCTTCGAGTTCCATGATGAAATGGTGGGCGTTGACCATGCGCGCCGCCCACTCGGCTCGTTCGGGCGTGATGGTCGGATCGTTCAGCGTGATGTTGTCGCGGACCGTCCCGGAGAAGATGTGAAAGTCCTGCAGCACCACGCCGATGCGCCTGCGGAGATCCGCGCTCGCGATGTGGTTCACGTCCATTCCGTCGAGGAAGATCATGCCGTCGTCAAAGTCGTAGAACCGCACCAGCAGACGGATGGTTGTGCTCTTGCCGGAGCCGGTGGGCCCGACAATGGCCAGCTTCTCGCCCGGTGCGATCTCGAACGACACGTCCTTCAGGATGAGTTCGTCGGGGTAGTAGCCGAAATGGACGTTGCGGAACTCGACGCGCCCCTCGAGGCGTTCAGGGAGCGCCAGCGGCTCGGTTGGTTCGTGGAGTCGCTCGTCCCAGTCGAGCGCCTGGAAGATGCGTTCGCCCGAGGCCATCGAACGGAACAGAGTGTTGAACTGCTGACCCAGCGCAACAATCGGCTGAATCATCATGTTGACCAGTTGCGTGAAGAGGATCATGGCCCCGAGGGAGACTTCTTCCTGGATCACTTCACCGCCGCCGTACCAGATGATTCCCGCGACGGCCATGCTTGCGAGACTGTTGTTGAAAGTCTCGTACAGTACTTCATAGTCGATCGCCTTGAACTCCCAGAACCGGTTCTCCTGATTGCGCTCCCGATATTGCTGAATGTTCAGGGCTTCGCGACCGGACAACTGCACGACGTCGATGCCGGAAAGGTCCTCCTGCATGTACTGGTTGAGGGCCGATACCGAGTCGCGGATGACCCGGAAAATGCGGCGCATCACGTACCGGAAGGCGTAGGTTCCCGCCGCGGCGGCCGGCATCGTGAGGGCGACGATACCCGTCAGCTCGGCGCTGATGTCGAGCATGAAGAACACCGCGAGAAAGAACGGCACGAACTCGCCAGCGAGCATGCCGAAGCCGGTGAGCAGCGCGAACAGGTTTTCCACGTCGTTCGAGACCCGCGTCATGACCCGCCCCACCGCGACGTTGTCGTAGAACGACACGGGTTTGCGCTCGAGGCTCGCAAAGAGGTCCAGTCGCAGGTCCCGCAGGCCCTTGAGCGAGGCGCTTGCGAGCGTGAGCTGGTGGCCGAACATGAAGAGTGCCTGGGCCAGGACGAGGCCAATGTAGATGAGCCCCGCCGCGGTGAGCGGTGCGATGCCGAACCTGCTGGTCAGACCCTCGGTCGCCGCGATCAGTCCGTAGTCGGGGAGCGAGCTGGCTTCCGCATTGGGCAGCAGGATCGTGTCGATGATCACGCGGCCCGTCATGACCGGCATCAACACCGAGCCGGTTGCAGCGATGATGACGAGCACGATGCTGACGAGCACGGTGATCCTGTAAGGGCGCATCCAGCCGAGCAGGCGCCCGAACAGGTGCAGGTTCAGCGCCTGGTGTGTGAGCTCGTTGTCGAACGCGGAGTAGTTCCGGCCGGTTGTCTTGCCCGGCGCCTCTTTGGCGGGCTCTTCGGCGTCCAGCGTGGTGGTCGCGTCACTCACGTGTGGGCTCCCGCCTGCGCGAGGTCCAGATCGGACACTTCGTCTTCGAGGTTGCTGAGCAGCCGCGCCTTGCGCTCGCGGTCGGCGTCCTGGTCGCTCTGGATTGCGGCGAGGTCCGCGTAGTAGCCGCCCAGCGCCATCAGTTCATCGTGCGTTCCATGCTCCGAGATGCGGCCGTCGTCGATGATGAAGATGCGGTCGGCGTGGCGCGCCGTCGATACGCGGTGTGAGATGAGAACGGTCGTGCGGTCGTTGCGCAGCCGGGCGAGCCCCGACAGGATTCGCTCTTCCGTCTCGGTGTCGACGCTCGAGAAGCAGTCGTCGAGCAACAGGATTGGGGCGTCACGGACGAGACCCCGCGCCAGGGTTGCGCGCTGCTTCTGTCCGCCGGACAGGGTCTGGCCGCGTTCTCCGACCATCGTTTCGAGGCCGTCGTGAAAGTCCGCGATGGCGTCGGAGAGACCGGCGGCATCGGCGGCGTCCCACAGGAGCGCCTCCTCTCGTCCCGGTTCGTCGTAGGTCAGGTTCTCCCGCAGCGTGGTCGAGAACAGAAACGGGTCCTGCGGGACCAGCGTTGCGATGCGGCGCAGCTCGCGTACGGGGTAGTCGCAGATGTCGTGACCATCAATGAATACCGTTCCGCGCGGCGTGTCGACCAGCCGGACCGCCGCCTTCAGGACCGTCGACTTGCCGGAGCCGACCCGTCCCAGCAATGCAATGGTCTCCCCGGCGGGAACGTCGATCCGCACGTCTTCCAGAGTCGGGGAGTGGACGCCCGCGTGCGTGAAGGTGAGGCCGCGAAACTCCAGGTGACCGCCGATCTGCCGTGGCAGGTTGTCTGCGGGCGTGTCCTCGATTTCGGTCTCATGCAGCAGCACCTCGAAGATGCGCTCCGTACCGGCGGCGGCGGACATGAACATGGCGAGAGACATCCCGATCATCCGCACCGGCATGACCACCATCATCATGTACGAGAAGAACGCCATGAACGTGCCGAGCGTGATCTCACCCGACAGGACAAGCGAGCCGCCGTAGAAAATGATGATGACCGGCGATGCCGTTGTGAGCAGCGGCATCATGAGCCCGACCCAGGCGTTGTACCGGGTCGTGCGGTAGACCATCTTCGCGTAGTGGGTGGAGACCTTGTTGAAACGTTCGATCTCGCTGTCTTCCTGGGCCATCGCCTGGATCGTGCGAATGCCGTTCAGGTTCTCCTGCGTGAATGCAGTGACGGCCGCCATGGCCTCCTGCTGGTCGCGGTAGTAGGGGAACATGTTGCGTGCCATGACGAACCCGACGATCGCGACCAGCGGCAGCGGAAGGACGACCCAAAGGGTGAGCTTCGGCGAAAGGTCGATCATGAAGTACAGCGCGGTCGCGATCGTGAAGACGAACAGAATGATGTTGACCGCCCCGAACGAGACGACCATGCGGACCATGTTGATGTCGTTGATGGCCCGGGACATGAGGTCGCCGGTGCCGAACTTCGCGAAGAACCCGGGGCCCTGATACTGGACGTGATTGAAGATGCGTTTACGCAGGTCGTACGCGACCGAGATCGACACGCGCCGCATCACCCGCCGCGAGACGACAAAGATGCCGAACCGGATCGCAACGATCGCAATGATCCCGAGCGCCGGCCACATGACGTTGGGCTCGGTCGTCTCGATCGCAAGGCTGTCGATCGCGGTCTTCATGAAGAGCGGCACGATCGCATCGAGCATGCGCGTGATCAGCAGGCCGGTCACCGCGATCGCGAGCACTCGTCCGTACCGTCCGAAGTACGTGCCCAGGTGTTTCAGATGACCGAGGTGTTTGAACGACGAACGCTCGTGTCTCGGTCGCGGAGCCGACGTGTAGTCCACGGTTTACCTTCAGCCGCAGATTGGAGGCGAACGCCCTGCGACCTGTCGCGCCGAGCTTTGCTGCTGCGGTCTTGTCGAACGTCGAGGCTTGATCGTTGGGATGGTGCGGCTAGCAATCCCAATGCGGAGGCAAAGCCGTGCTTTGCTCAGGCTCCAAGCATAGCACGCCGCGCGTGCGCCCTCTGTTGGCGTAACCGCGGCGCGTATCGTGTAAGACCGTCGCGCTGAGGCCGGGCGGCCTGTCACCCGGCGCGCAGCGGTCCGCTCGCCTCAGATCCTGAGGTCCGGGTCGGGATACTGGAACCGGCACTCCCAGAACTGGTTGCTGCGGAAACGTGCGGTCCCCCCGGGGTAGAGTTACTTCAAACGTGGATCGAACGAGGGGTGAACCTTGAACTCGACGCGGGCGTCCCGGGGATGCACGCGACGTTTGCGGAGCTCGGCTTCGAAGACCCCGCGCGCCGCGTCACAGATGTTGACGGGGTCCGGAGCTTCGTCCGGCTCGACCTGTGGCAGGACCTCGAGGAACACCGTTGTGTCCGGTCCTGCATCCGGTTTCCAGACGCTCTGATCAACCCCTGGCTGTCCGATGCCGTGACGCAGCCGGGCAAGGCGGCGGACGCGTATCGCACGCGCCCCGAACTGTTCGATGTGGTCCTGTCGAGTCTGCGGCGTGCTGACCGGCTGTCGAACGCGCTTCTTGACTGAGCCAACGCCTGGCTGTCGGAGCGGGTAGGGCTCTTTGCCAACGACCGGGCAGTCCTCGTCCACGGTGACGCGCACATTCAACAATGTCCTCTGGGACGCGGAGCAGGGCCTGACCCTGATCGACTTCGAGGTGGCGACCCATCTTGCAGCGGACCGGGAACTCGAGGCAGCATGTCGACATGCTGCTGGACCCGGCCGATTATGCTGCGCCCGGTCAGTCGGTCCGCCTTTCCCGGCGAGACTTTGACGGTGTGCTGCAGGCCCTGAAAGACCGGTATCCCGGCTTGTTCGTTAGCGACGCGGACGAGCGCATGCGGGTTTACTTCACGCTGCGTGCGTTGCTGCAGTGCCATCATTTTGCGGGCGGAAGCGCGCGCGACCCACGACCACGGCTCCGCGCTCTGATGGATGGGACGTTCCGGTTCCCGGTGGCACTCAGCGGTACGGGGTGAGATTCATCCCCGGATAGCGCGCCCCAACCCCCTCCAGAGTCTCCTCGGTCCAGTACGAATGACCGGGGGGCGGAAAGCCGAACAGCGTCCGTTCTTCAGGCGTCGCGGCCTCGATCCACGTTCTGAAGTCCGGCCGGATGGCTTCCTGTGACCAACCGACGATGCCCAGCCATTTCCACGCCGCGGGCGCGTAGGTGAGGAAGCCGACGATTCGGCCCGCGTCCGCAAAGAACTGCGTCCCGCGATGGAACGTGCGCATGCTGTAGGCAAGCACCGAGCCTGCCGGGACCGTCACCTTCACTTCCTTCTCGTAGAGTTCTGGGCGCTTCTCACGGGTGAAGCTCCCCGGCACGCGGAGTCGCTCCGGATAGTGTTGCCATGAGCAGACGGCGGTCGGCGCGTGGTCGTCATCCACGTCGGTGAAGTAGAACAGGTACGCCGTCTGCCAGTACTCGGGCAGGTCCGGCGGATAGGCGAGCGTGTGGTTCCCGTAGTCGCAGTGCATGACCTGATCCATGTCGCGCGGATGCCCCCTGCACTTGGTCAGCACGTTCGCCTGTTCGATGTAGAGGTCTTCCGTCTGCGCGTTCAGCGCCGCGAACCGGCGCAGTTCCGGATGCAGGTAGAAGGCGTTCAGGTGTTCGCCCGCGAAGGGAAAGGACGTGACGTCGGCGCGGCCGACCACGCTCCCCGGGTCGACGGGGCAGGGGTGGGCCTGCGGGTCGTCGCAGTACTCGACCCACCCCGGAACCGCAGCGCGCAGGTCCTCACGCACGCCGCGGAGTTCCTCCGCGGTCAGGAAGTTTTCAATGACCGCGAAACCGTGATCGCGGTAGTGCGCGATGTGTTCGGCGGTGACCCGGTCGCCCGTCACTAGCCCGCGGCGTTGAGGATGACGTCATCCTGGTCGCGCGGCACGTAGAAGTACGAGCCGGGCCGGAAGTCGTAACCCAGGTCACCCAGCAGGCGGCGTTGGCGGGCGGTGCACTTCTGGCCGACGTGGGGCAGGGCGTCGCCGTCGTAGGTGCGCACCCAGAGCTGGCAGTAGTTGTAGAGCAAGACCTTGCGGCTCTGCTGGCCAAGGTTTTTGGCCGGGCCGTGCCACAGCGAATGCGGAAAGAGGTAAACGTCGCCCGCCTTGCCCATCAGTTGGGCTGAACCCGGTGAGTAGGGCGTCATCGTCCGCTCGCCGCCGAACGGGATCTGGCGGGTATGGCTGCCCGG
>MDTE01073494.1_pt1 | contig 22693 bp, 14 predicted proteins | sample 811231 | NCBI WGS metagenome assembly MDTE01 (sample SAMN05326651, study PRJNA326480) | marine metagenome | isolation source: seawater | place: Indian Ocean: Red Sea | collected 2010 | reverse complement strand
TTGTGATCATTGCTATCATCAATAACTCTTTTCTCTTCACTTTCTATACTACCTAAAACATTCGTGGCCCATTCTGAAGCTTCAACTTCACTGTATTCCACATTTCCATTATCAAGGTTTCCATTCTCATCCTCAGTTACTACTCCATTTGTGATTCCATTCACAGAATAAATTGCAGCTAATGAAGATGACAAATAATTAACTTCAGATTCATCACAAAAACGACATAACATGCTAGGATGTTCTGACTGTGACATATTAGATATTGATGATATTAGTTCTGAGTCATTGTATAGTCTTGGAACTATTTCAGATGCATTCTCATCACTAATTCCATACATACTCATCCATAATAAATCCCCCCTGTCTACTGTAGTATGGAAATAATTAAGTATTACTTGATCTGACATTCCTACTGATCGCATTTCTATACTATTGTCAGGTATTTGTTCAAAATTATTATTCCTAATAACCACAACCTTTCCTGGTCCAGCCTGTGTTACATAGAGATCTTCATTACGTAATACAGCACACGTCAACCCAGCTTGTATAGGAGGCGAACTTCCACCTGCTCTATTAAGATCTAATATATGTTGATTTACTACACTAATTGCAGCACGAGATGCAGCAGTAATAGAACCAGATGTACCATAATAATATTCAGAAGCAATCTCAAATGAATGTAGATAATCATAGTCAGACTTGTAACCATCAACAAAATGTAACTGTAAAAACAATCGGTCGTCATCACGATTTCTACCTACTCTACCAGAAGGACTGATAAAATAAAAACAGCCAGGATTGCCCGTATCGTACTTAGACATGTTACCTGTTAGATAAATTGTTTCAGTACTAATCATAATTCATCTTAAATTTATAAGTTATCAACATAATTATTAAAATACAAGAAAGCAACGATATTGACCTAGTTGCACGTTCTATGCCGATATACAGAGAATATACAAATGCAAATACAACAAATTTCTTCTTGTAGCACAAAAATAATGACTTAATACAAATATTGAAATTTTTGGAATATAAAAACTTTACGATATTGAATAAGTAGTTCCTAATAACATTTAGGGTCTAAACTTTATCATCAATAGATTACAGAACCTAACAAAAACCTTAGTTGATTTGAGCAAATATATGGTTCTATATAATCTCGGACATTAAAGCAATCTGAATACTTGTACTAATTCAATCTTTCAATTACTGCTGCAGCACCCTGACCACCCCCAACACACATGGTCACTAATCCATATTTATTCTGACACCTAACCATTTCATGCAAAATAGTAACTATTAGCTTAGCTCCTGTACAGCCTAATGGATGACCTAATGCAATTGCACCACCATTTACATTAACCTTTTCTTTAGGCAATCCTAAGTTATTAATCACAGCAATTGATTGAGAGGCAAAAGCCTCATTTAATTCAAAAAGATCTATGTCATTTAGATTTAAACCAGTAAATTCCAAGACCTTAGGCACAGACTTAATTGGGCCAATCCCCATGATTGCCGGTTCAACTCCTGCTACTGCATATCCACTAAATATCGCAATTGGACTAATACCTTTACTTTCAGCTAGTCTTCGCTCCATTAGCATTACACCAGCAGCTCCATCAGACAAAGGTGATGAATTTCCTGCTGTAACTGTACCTCCTTCCTTAAATGCAGGCCTAAGAGCTGATAATTCATCCATATTAGTATTTGGTCTTATAGTCTCATCATTTTCAAAAACCGTTTCTTTTATTTCATTATTCAGCTTTAATTTCAATGGAACTATTTCATCATCAAATTTTCCATCCTGACGAGCTTTAGAAGCACGCATATGACTATTGTAAGCATATTGATCCTGCGCATACCGACTAACACCAAATACTTCAGCCACCCTTTCAGCAGTAAGTCCCATACTTAAATAAAAATCTGGACATTTGTTCATCAAAAAAGGATTAGGACTATAATTTAAACCAAACATAGGTAATAAACTCATAGATTCTATACCACCGGCAACAATTATTTGCCCACTACCCGTAATAATTGACTGTGCTGCATTAGCTATGGATTGCAAGCCACTAGCACACAAACGGTTTACCGTTTGACCTGGAACATCAACAGGAAGACCAGCCCTAATAGAAATAGTACGAGCTATATTCATACCCTGACTAGCTTCAGGCATAGCACAACCCATAATCACATCATCAATTTCCTCAGGTAATACTCTACCATTAGTTCTTTCTAGCAATGAGTTAACTATTACTGCACCCATCTCATCTGACCTATAATGACTCAAAGTGCCTTTATTAGCTTTACCAACTGCTGTACGTGATGCAGATACTATGACTGCTTGCCGCATTATTCTATCTCCCACTATATTTCAAATAATGTTCACTCAATATACAATAAAACTCTAGTTTCGCAAAACTTTACCTGTTGCGAGAACATGTTTAATTCTGTCAATAGTCTTATCCATACAAATCAATTCTGTAAACACTTGTCTCTCCAATTCGTAAATATATTGTTCATCAACCCATTGTGATTCGATTATTCCTCCACCACATAGAATCCACGCCAATTTCTTACCAATCTTAGTATCATGTTCAGTAAAATTTCCTGCTTTATGCAGCTGATATATATCCGCAAGAAGAATCGAATATATATTTTCACCCCCAATATAAATTTTCTCGCGTATTGGAGGACGATAATTACCAGTTGACATATGTATCACAGAAGCTTTAGCCTCATTCAACAATTGTTTCCTATCCAAAACTATATGGTCTGCTTCATTAATATAACCTATCTTTTTTGCATCAAATGCACTACTAGAGACAGTAGAAGTCATGAGCGTCATAAAAACATGTCTAACAAATGGAAGAGCATCCACATCAGCGGCGATCCTCATCGAACTAGAAACTACTCTCCTTAGAATCTCCTTGCATCCCCCTCCTGCAGGCACGAGACCAGCGCCTACTTCAACTAAACCCATATACAATTCTACATGTGCTACTATTTGATGACATGACATTGCCAACTCAGCTCCACCACCTAGTGCATAATTAAAAGGAGCTACCACCACTGGTTTAGTACAATATCTTATTAAATCTAAACTATCTTGAAACTCAACTATAAATTTCTCTATTAGATTACTTGATTTAGCCGATGAAATATGTTGAATAAGATAATGCAAGTCAGCGCCGGCACTAAACATTTTGCCATTGTTAGCTATTACAATACCCAACACATCATTAGAAGACTCTAAATACCTAATTGAATTTTGAATCATCTCAAGATCAGACAAACCAATTGAATTCACTTTGCCAGTGAATTCTAACTGAAGTACACCACTACCAATATCAATCAACCTACTAGTCTTATTGGATTCCAATATCTTAATATCAAAACCAACATTAGACTTTTTAAAGAAAGTACTTTTATTTTGAACTGAAATAGATTTATATTTATGAGAATGCCAGTCATAATATTCACGGCTCCCAGGCTCACCTCGATAAAAGGAACAATTACCGTCTTCAATCATTTTGTACACCCAGCTTCCAATATCATACCCATAACTCTCTACAAATTCCAAAGTATCCTTAACTCCTAATATGTCCCAAATTTCAAACGGTCCATAATCCATCATATAACCAAAACGCATAGCACAATCTATAGACCACAAATCATTAGCAATCTTTTCAGAACACTTACTTACATAACTAAACATAAAGGCAAAACTATGTAAAACGTATTCGGCAGCACGATCATCAAAAGCAAACCAAGCCTTTAATCTATCATCAAGATTCTTAATTTTTTTAATAGCACGAACAGATTCATATTCTACTAATGACGGTTTCTCATGTTCCATTGTATCGAAATTAATAGGCCAAAATTCATTGCGACCATCTTTATTTAAAACGGTTTTGTAAAAACCAACCCCGGTCTTATTACCTACCCAATTAAGTTTGACTAATTCTGCAAAAATTTGTCCAATTGAATCTTCAGAATCAAGTCCAGCTTCATCTCCAGGTATACGATTTGCGCTATTTCTACCAATCATATAAGCTACATCAATACCAATTAAATCCATTAATCGAAAAACAGCTGTATTTGGCGAACCAATTAATGGACCACAAATTGTGTCGATTTCTTCAATTGAATAACTGTTATTCAACGCGTAATTAATACGCCAAAAATTATTTGCTAACCCAATTCTATTAGCTATAAAACCTGGTGTATCCTCACAAACCACTGGATGCTTACCTAACCTTTGAGAAATTCTGGTAAGGAAAAACTCAACTAGCCTAGCGTCTGTATCTTCATTTGGAATAATCTCCAGAAGCTTTAAATGTCGAGGAGGATTAAAGAAATGTATACCTAAAAAATGAGTACGAAATTCTCTAGAACAATGCTTACATAAATCACCTATTTGAAAACCTGAAGTATTAGTAGAGACAATTTGAGAATCTGACCTAATTTTATCTATTGCAGTAAAAACTTCCTTTTTTATTTCCAAATCTTCAACAACAGCTTCAATAATCCAATCAACCTCAGACAATCTAGAAAAATCATCCTCTAAATTACCTGTTTCAATCATATCGACATGATCTTCTACAAAAAATACTTTAGAATCTTGCCTCCGTACTTTCACAAGATTATTGTTAACTATCCTATTACGAACTGCACTATCCGACAATGACAAACCTAAATATTTTTCATCATCATTTAATGATGTTGGTACTGTGTCCAACAATAAAACAGAAAATCCTGTTCCAGCTAATAAGCCAGCGATACTAGCACCCATAGTACCAGAACCAATAACAGCAACCTTACGAATTGAATAATTAGCTTTACTCATAATACCTCAAAGTATATAATCAACATAAAAATCATACAAATGCACTACGATTTTGATAAATTTATAGAAAGACGAAATACAGGCAGCGGTAAATGGGACACATATGATGATGACGTCATACCGATGTGGGTTGCTGACATGGATTTTGCTGTTGCTAAAGAAATTAAGGTTGCTCTAACGCAACGTGTAAATCATGCCGTATTTGGATATTCCGCAAAGACGCTACCAAATCTTCTAAACACTATTTGTGAACGCACTCAGATGCTTTATAACTGGCACATCAAACCTGAAGAAATAATGTTCTTTCCAGGACTCGGAAGTGCACTAAACGTTTTCTGTAATGCATTCGGAAAACCAGGTGATGAAGTTTTAATACAACCACCTATATATTTCCCATTTATGGATGCAATCACTAATCAAAACAAAGTTGTCAAGCATGCACCATTAATTCGACATGACAATGGACAATTTATTACATATAAAATAGATTTTGAACAACTTGAAAAAACCATCACAGATAAAACACGAATGATTTTATTAAGCAACCCTCACAACCCTGTTGGCAAAATGTACAATAAAGAAGATTTGTCGCAACTGATTCATATTGTTCAAAAACATGATCTTATCATCTGTTCTGATGAAATTCACTGCGAATTAATATTAGGTAATTACAAACATTTTCCTACAGCGTCAATATCAAATGACATAGCAGACAGATGTGTAACTCTAATGGCACCAAGCAAAACATTTAATCTTGCTGGATTAAGTTGTGGTTATGCTGTAATTCAAAATGCTGATCTCTTATTACAGATGAAGTCGGCATCAAAAGGTATTGTTCCAGGAGTTAATGTACTGGGATATACCGCAGCACTAGCAGCATATCAACATGGTAACCATTGGCTAAACGAAGTATTATCTTATCTTAAAGACAATAGAGATTATGTTATACAATTTCTAAACAAATACATACCAAATGTTCGTACAACTTGTCCAAATGCAACATATTTAATGTGGTTAGATTGTAACCAACTAAACCTACCATCCAATCCACAAACATTCTTTTTGAAAGAAGCAAAACTAGCTTTTAGTGATGGTTCCATGTTTGGTCCAGGTGGCAAAGGCTTTATACGAATGAATCTTGCCTGTTCAAGAACATTACTTGAATCAGCACTGACACGCATGAAGAATGCATTACAAGACAAATAAAACACTCACAAATTAAAACTTGTTATAAAATCATAAATAAATCTACAACCCATTATCAACAAGAAAATCACACTAACAATTGTAATAATCCTCTCAAACCTGCCACCCAACAAATCACCGGAAGTATAAGCTAAAAACGACAAAATCCATAACCAAACTAAATCACACAACCAGTGACATATTGCAAACAAAATTAATCCCAACAATCCAAATTCAGCTGCCTTAAAGACAAGCGATGTTCCAACAGTCGCCCACCATACCAGGAAATAGGGATTACCAAGTGATAAGATTATACCGGCACGTATGGATGATTGATTCACTTCATCCAGTTGGCTATCGCCTCGACTCTCACGAAGAAGTTTTGCAGCTAGCCACAACATAAAGATGCCACCCAAGCATCGAGTGAATCCTTGAAATAAATCCGACTGAATAACATTACTTGCACCGAAATAAACTAGTAATATTAATGGTATTTCAACAAATCCATGACCCAAAGCTACTCTCAATCCAGCATTAGATTTTGAGCTACCATGTGCAACAGTCACAGCTGATAGTGCACCTGGAGCCATTACACCCGATAGGGATATAATAACTGTTTCAATCAAAAATAAATACATAAACAAACCTAATTAATTGTTTAGCAAGATCTATTCAAAACATGTTTATACGCAATTCTCAAGTATGCTTATGTGCGCAAAAAGTTTGATATTAATTGTTGGGACGAATAATCACCTTCAAAGATTCTGAGCCATCTGCAGCTAATTGAAAACCAAGAGATGTTTGATCTAATTCCAATTTATGTGTAATTAGATCTGATACTCGAACTCTACCATAATGTAATAATTCTATGGCTTGCAATAAATCTATTGGACTAGCACCATATGTAGTAAATATACTAATACCCTGACTAAAGAATTCATTCAAACTAAACTGGAATTTTGCTGCTGGAGCACTAAAAGCATATAACAAAATGCTACCACCTTTTTCAACCACTGACATTGCCTGTCTAAATACGGTTTCTCCAGCTGCACATACTATGACATGATCAAATTTAGTACCATTATCTGCTAACAAAATATCTGTCAACTCTGGTTGTAGACCATTAAACACAGAAGAGGCTCCAGAATCTTTTGCTGCTTCAATACGCAAATCATGAATATCAGTAGCAACTACACGACCTGCACCTAGGGCAATAGCAACCTTTATGTTTAGTAAACCTGCCATACCACTACCTAAAACTAACACACTATCTCCAGGTAAGATATTTATCCTTCCCAAACCTCTTAATACACATCCCAATGGTTCAGCAAAGGTAGCCACATCAAAATCAAGTCCTTCCGGCATCTTGATTACACCACCTTTATCAACATTAATCCTAGGTAATCTGATGTATTCAGCAAAACCACCTGGATCAAAGGAAGTAGCATGTAATGTGTCACATAAAGTATGATTATCACGCATACAATATCTACAATTATTACAAGGAACATGATGCGTAAACACCACTTTGTCACCAATGTCAAAACCAGTGACACCCTGTCCAACTTCAAACACCTCTCCTGCAACTTCATGACCTAATACACAAGGTGCTTTATTCACTCTATACCATTCCATCAAATCTGAACCACAAATACCGCTAGAATGAACCCTAACTAATAATTCTCCTTCACTAAGTTTAGGAATAGGCATTGATTCAATGCGCACATCCTTATTGCTGTAGTACATTGCAACGCGCATGTTTATTTCAGATCACTATATAACTCAAAAGCCTGGTCAACTGTAAAGTCATCTTGGACAATAGAACGAACAGCCTGTACCATAGCTTTAGGTGATTCTGCCTGAAAAATATTTCTTCCCATATCTACTCCAGCCGCTCCAGTTTGAATAGCCTGATAAGCCATTGAGAGTGCCTCTTTTTCAGGTATCTTCTTGCCACCAGCTATCACTACAGGTACTGGACAAGTCTGTATAACCCTTTCAAAATCGTCACAAAAATACGTTTTAACAATCCTAGCTCCTAATTCAGCCGCTAACCTAGAAGCTAAACTTAAATACTTGGCATCTCTTACAAGATTTTTTCCTACCGCAGTAACCGCAAGAGTAGGAATACCATAACGCTCAGCATCATCTATCATTTTCGTGAAAGTCAACAAAGTATCACGTTCATACTCAGCACCCACCATGATTGAAAATGCTACTGCTGCAACATTTAATCGAATTGCATCCTCAATACCCACTGCGATCCCTTCATGAAGCATATGTTTGTTCAAAATACTAGTACCACCCGACACTCGCAAAATAATGGGTACATCTACTGATGAGGGAACATAATAACGTAATGCACCACGAGTCAACATCAATGAATCTGCATAAGGCAATAATGGCATAACTGTTTCATCTAACTTTTCCAAACCCGTAGTAGGCCCCATAAAATAACCATGATCAACAGCAAACATTAATGTCCTTCCGGTATCAGGTTTTATGATTCTATTAATTCTATTAGCCATTCCCCAATCCATTTTATATATCTCCTATAACACTCTATTTGTCCTAGAATCAACTAGAACATTCAAATTGGTTAATAATTTGCTTGTAAATTTAAACATTTAAATTATATCCTATCTAACATCTACTTTCTAGTATTATCCATAAACTAAAATCTTATTTTACATTTTACCTACAACGAAAATACTAACAAATTATTACAAACTATCTTGCAATAATTTAGTTCACAGTGCATACTAGATATATTATATACATACATGTACTCCAACGAACATTGATATTCGAATAATATACTCGGAGACAAATCATGAAAATTGGCATCTATTATGCATATTGGGTAAACAACTGGAATGTAGATTTCCACCCATTTATCGACAAAGCTAGTGACATAGGATTTGATGTAATAGAACTAAATGCAGGAACAATTACATTAATGACAAAAGAAGAGCGCAAGTCAATTAAGTCGCATGCTGATGACAAAGGAATAGAACTTTCTTACGTAGTAGGTTTACAATCACAATACGACATATCATCAGAAAACCTATCAACTCGTAAGTCCGGGATAAATTTCCTACAACAAATGTCAGAAGCAATTGGAGAAATTGGTGGCGGTCCTGTCGGTGGAATAATTTATGGATCTTGGCCAGCATCTCTTCCACAGAATGAGCATGACAAACGCCCTTACGTAGATAGAAGTATAGAAAGTATGAAAGAAGCCATTAAATCAGCAGAAGATAATAATGTGTTCTTTAACATGGAAGTAGTTAATCGTTTTGAACAATTTATAATGAATACATGTGAAGAAGCAATAGATTATGTAAAGAAAATAGACAGTAAAAACGCAAAAATTATGTTAGATACTTTCCATATAAATATTGAAGAAGATTTTTTTAAAGAATCAATAGTCAGAGCTAACAATTATTTGGGACACTTCCATATTGGTGAAAATAACAGAATGCCACCAGGATATGGTCATATTCCTTGGAAAGAAGTAGCAGATGGACTAAAAAAAATAGCATATCAAGGATATATTGTAATGGAGCCATTCCTAATGCCTGGAGGAGAAGTTGGTCGCGACATTAAAGTGTATCGCAACTTGGCTAAAGGTCTTGATATTGATACTGAAGCAGCAAAAGCATTAGAATTCACCAGAAAAGTTTTCCAATAAAAATATATTTAACACGTGATACGAATTAAATTAGGCAAGTTAAAAAGAAAATTAAAAGCAAATAAAACCTTAAAAGACAAAGCATTCATTGCATTATATTCTATCAAATTTGAAGATGGTGATATTGCAATTGATTGTGGAGCTAATGTAGGCAATGTGAGTCAATATCTCTGCAATTCTGGAGCTACTGTATACGCTTTTGAACCTAATCCACATGCTTATGACATTCTAGAAAAAAAACTATCTAAATATAAAAATGCTCACTGCTACAACAAAGCTGTAAATGATCACAATAGTGTGTCAAAACTATACTTGCATGTTAATTCAAATTCAGATGAAGTAATGTGGTCAACTGGCTCCTCACTACTCCAATACAAAAAAAATGTTAATAACAACAAATACATTGAAACTGAAGTCATTGATCTTATCAAATTTATAGAAAATCTACAAAAACCTATTAAACTACTCAAACTGGATGTTGAGGGTGTTGAACATATAATTTTGAAAAAACTAATCAACAATAATCTACACAAGCAAATTGAACACATCTTTGTTGAAACACACGAAGATCAAGCAGATGAATTACTATCGGAAACTAAACATCTTCAACAACTAATTGCATCCTTGAATATTACAAATATCAACCTTAACTGGTAATTAATCAAATTAGTTTAAAATGATTCAAAAGTAATTATATATAAATCACCAGTTAAATATATTATCTAACTCTTCATTTGGCACATCAAATACTGAATTAAATGGGGGTAACTTTTCAGTTAACATCCAATCAGGCAATCTATTATCTTCTGGTCCAAACCCAGCTGCATTATTAAATTCTATTTCCAATTTAATAGTCTCTTTACCTAGATCCATTAATATGTCATCATCCACTTCCCATCCATAACGTCCTCTTACCATATCTCTCAACGAGCCTGGTGAACTTGCAAAACCAAACCCACCAAATAAACATGCTCCCAATGTATCATATCCTGCCATCTTAATTTGAGTGTCTCGTGAAACCTCTACCTGACCCTCAGGTGAAAGATGATCAATTTCAGCCCTTATACAGTTGCCACATGTATGATCAGCGCCTTGTGGAGAAGTAGCATAAGTAACCCCATTTCCTTTTATTGCTCTCGGATCATAAGCCGACATAGCTTGACCCTTCACAGCAGCAACACGTTTCACTTCCAAATGATTACCTGTTGACACAACGCCATTACCTAATACTTTACCTAAATCAGTTCCCGTTCTAATTTCATGGAGCAATTTCATAGCCATGTCTGCATCACCAAACTCCATCAACCCACCTTCAGCAGCTACTCCTAATGCTGCACCAACCTCAATGGTATCCATCCCGAGATCATTTATTTCCCAATTTAGTCTAGCTATATCATCTAAATTGTCTATACCAAGATTAGAACCAACCAAACCTATGGTTTCAAATTCAACTGGAGAAACTACTAAATCACCGTTCACATCACCAAAACAATTTGAACATTTAATAATACAACCAGCCATACATGCATGTGAAGTATCACTAGCACCACCTCTTTCTAGTAACAAATCACGCATCTTTTCTCCACCAATATCATCAACATGTTCAAATTGACCCGTAGAAAAATTGCGTGTAGGTAATGCACCAAAACCATTGCAGATAGCAGCCATTGCTGCAGTACCATAATCAGTATAGTTTTTTGTCTGAGGATGTGCTATAAGTTCTTCAGTGTAATATTTTCTTGCTGCCTTAAATAATTGTGGGTCATGTAGAGGTGGTTTCTCACCATTTTCAGCATCAATGACAATTGCCTTTATTTTTTTTGAGCCCATTACAGCACCCAATCCACCACGAGCACAAATTCTAGAAGCAGCGCCATCTTTATCTAAATTTTGAACACCTGCAGAATACATTCCCATCTCACCAGCAGGACCGATTAAAGTAATGCCAACTTTTTTACCATATCTTTCAATTAATTTTTCTGATGATTCATATACTCCCAAACCGACTAAATCATCAGCAGATTCAAACTTCACACCATCTACACTGATATGTATCGTAAACCATTCATCTATATTGCTCCCACCTTCTAATACTAATGCTCTAATCCCCAAATGAGACAACAACAATCCAGTTGATCCACCCGCATTACTTTCCTTGACGCCTCCAGTCAGTGGACTCTTACCACCTAAAGAGATACGATCACAAGAAGAAACTTTGTGACCTACTAACAAACCCACAGACCAGATCAATTTATTTATTGGGCCCATAGGATCACAACCAGCAACACCTTCATCTAACAAAATACGAGGTATAAGAGATCGCCCACCCAATTTATTGTATGCTTCAGATACTGGTTCAATAGACCCTAATCTAGAATCAACATTTATTCTCCAAATAGCATTATGAATGATAGTCATATATTAGACCTCTATAAAATAGTTTTATTATTAGCCCACTGCATTGTATACAAATTGTAATATTCACCCTTAGAGCTTAGCAAGTCCAGATGAGTACCCTGCTCTAATACAACACCATCCTGGAGAACTATAATCTTGTCAGCATTGACAATAGTATTTAACCTATGAGCAATCACAAACGATGTCCGTCCTTCCAATAACACATTTAGCGCTTCCTGAATTTTAATTTCATGTGCAGTATCAATACTACTTGTCGCTTCATCCAAGATCAATATGGCCGGGTCAGCAAGTAAGGCACGTGCAAAAGAAATTAATTGTCTCTGCCCAATACTAAGATTAACTCCATTCTCTCCAACTAATGTCTCATAACCATCAGACATCTGACTTATAAAGTCATGTGCACCAACTGTAGCAGCACATGTTTCAATATCAGTATCAGATGCACTTAATCGACCATATCTGATATTATCTCGAATAGTGCCTCTAAAAATAAAAGTGTCTTGTAATACGATTCCCATTTGAGACCTTAAACTTTGCATAGTTACATCACGAATGTTATAACCATCTATTCTGATCGTTCCATTAGTAACATCAAAAAAACGTGCAAGCAAACGAATAATCGTACTTTTACCTGCACCTGTTTCACCTACAAGTGCTATAGTCTCACCAGGATGGGCAGTAATTGTAATACCATCTAAAACCCGTTCTTCTGTTTTATAAGAAAATATCACGTTGTCCATTTCAATACGTCCAACAACCTTTGGCAATTCAATAGCACCAACATCGTCAACCAAGTCTGGTTTTGTATCCATAAGACCAAATATACGCTCACAAGCAGCCATAGTTGCCTGAAAAATATTATAACGTTCAGCCATCTCACGAATCGGCTCAAAAAATCTATCGACATATATCAAAAAGGCAACCAAAACTCCAGCAGTAAGAAAATCATTAAAAACCAAGTAACCCCCTGCTCCCACTAATAGTGCAGTAGCCAGTGATCCCATAAAATCCACACCGGGAAAAAATATAGCAGCTAATCTTGCAGTATCAGCATTAGCATCAAAATATGACAAGTTAAGATCTTCAAAATGATCTTTGTTTAATTGTTCCCGACTAAAACTTTTTGTAACTCTTATCCCACTAATAGATTCGTTCAGATAACCGTTTATTAAAGACAATCTAATACGTGCAGCCCTATAAACAAATCGCACTCGTTTACGCCAGTAATTGGTTAACACAGTCATAAATGGCAATACTACAAAAGTAACTAAAGCCAACCTCCAATTCATAATCAACATAGCGATCATAATACCTATCAATATAAATACCGACCGCGCAACACCTGTAAACCACCAAGTGACAAAATCCTGTAGTACGCCTACATCACTAATCAATCTACTCATTAATCTCCCGACACTATAATTATTGTGAAAATCCATAGATAAATTATGCATATGCTTAAAAAGATTGCTGCGCATATCTGATACTACCTTAGTACCAATATATGCCATTATAATTATGCGAGCCCTGTTAAATGCCAATTCTCCTAATGCAGCAATAACAAAAAACAATGCCCACTGCCTCAAAGAATATAAATCCCCCATACGAATCCCCGTATCAATTGCTTGACCAACTATCCAAGGCCGAATAACAGCCAATATTGCAGTACCAATCATCATCAACACAGAAATAATTAACTTCTTCCTATAGGATCCTATATATGCTATAAGGCGTCGCAACAAAACAAAATCATGAGTACTGGAGTGAAAATCATCATAATCATCTTCGAGAAATCTTGACAACCTATTCTCTCGCTGCTGTCTTTCAGCAGTCTCTGCTGAAAGCATATTCCTAAAAATCCAATTACGTCCAGTAACACCTAAAATTGAATTTTTGTTAGCTTTATTTATTTCCCGATCTGTTTTGTTTGACATTATATTTATTATCCAATCACAAATAAAACCCTTAGAAATTTAAACATATACTCAGCTCAATCATTCTTTCCACTAATAATATGAGAAAATTCATCCTGACTACGCAATTGCAAATCATACAAATTACTATAAATTCCTTTTAGATCTAATAGATCTTGATGCAAACCTCTTTCTACAATCTTACCTTTGTCCAAAACTAGTATCTGATCAGCTTCTTTCAAAGTTAACAAACGATGAGCTATTATAAAAGTGGTACGACCAACCATAAGTCTACGCATAGCCTGTTGTATTTCATATTCTGTCTCAGTATCTACACTGCTAGTAGAGTCATCCAACAATAAAATCTTTGGATTTTTTAACAATGCACGAGCTATAGCAATACGTTGCTTCTGTCCGCCACTTAATGAAACACCTCTCTCACCAACCAAAGTATCATATCCATCTCGAAATTTAAGTATAAATTCATGAGCATTTGCTACCTTAGCAACTTCAACAATTTCTTCTTCTATCGCATTTCTTACACCATAAGTAATGTTTTCCCTAATAGTTGTACTAAACAAAAAAACATCCTGCATAACTGAACCCACAAAACCCCTTAAATGTCTCAGATTAATTTTTTGTATATCATGACCATCTATTAAAATGCTTCCAGATGTTGGTTTATACAAACGTGGTATTAAATTGATTAATGTAGATTTACCGGATCCAGTAGCACCTACTAAAGCAATAGTTTCACCGGCAGAGACATGAAAGCTGATATCATGAACAACACTATTTTTCGGTTTATAACCAAAAGACACGTTCACAAAATCAACATCACCGTTAATCGTATACATATTAGATCCATCTGATCGAATATCATCTTCCTCTTCAGCATCAATAATATCAAAAACTCTATCTGCACTCGCACCAGCAGTCGCTGCCAAATTGACCAAAAAACCAAGTCTCTGAGAAGGTCCATTCAACATCAACACATACCAAACCATGGCAAACAAAGATCCTACCGAAACACTACCATCGATAGACATCTTGCCACCAAACCATAGCAAAATAAAAACACTAGAGGCCAAAGCAAATCCAAACAAAGGCCAGTTATTACCCCATTCTAATATACCTTTATAGCGCTTTTCAAACCAAGAAATATTTTCAATTTCAAAAGTCTCAAATTCATGTTTCTCACGCGCAAATGCTTTTACCACACTAATTCCAGTCATACTCTCCTGCATTCTTGCAGAAAGATGACCCATCTGCTCTTGTACTGCCTTAAACATTGGTCTAACTCTACCAGCGAACCGCACACTTAACAAAAACAGTAACAATATTGGACCAATAGACAATAAAGTAAGATAAGGACTCTCAAAAAACATTGCAACACATACTCCAATTGACAACATTATTACTGAAGTAAGATCCATTAATCCCATTCCAACAAATCTTTCAGTTTCAGCAGTATCACTTGTAGCTCTACTCATTAGATCTCCAGTATGTGCAACATCATGAAAAGATACTGCAACAGATTGTATAGAATCAAAAAAATCACTTCGTAAATCATATGCAACTCTATACGTAAGCCATTCACCACAATAACGTTGTCCAAAAGATGCCAACCCTCGAATACAAGCAATTCCCAAAATAAGTCCGCCAGCCGTTATCATTAAATTCATATTGCCAGAAGTGATTCCTTCGTCTATAGCATCTTTAATAATTTGTGGCATAAATAAATTAATCAAAGAAGCAATGATCATACAAATATAACCTACAACTACGACAGTTTTATACTGTCGTAAATAGCTTAATAATCTTATATATACGTTTTGTTTAGGTTGCATTTTCTTTTTTTGTTCAGGAACTACCATACTCAAATATAACAATATATACTTACTGTCCTCACCTTTTATGTGAGTATATATGATTTATACAAAATGTACACAAACTATAATTTAATTGATTAACCACTCAAATATATATTCATACTGTCGATGTACATGTTACAATGCATGTAGTAATATCACAACATTATCAAATACATAAACTGTTATATGAAACGTAATGAAAGATTGAAATATTTGTATGAAGAATTAGAAAAAAGAATACTCATCCTCGATGGTGCAATGGGTACCATGATTCAGTTGCTCAATCTTACAGAAGAAGATTACAGAGGAAGACAATTCGTAAATTTTCACAAGGATCTCAAAGGAAATAATGATCTACTATCCTTAACACAATCTCATCTAATAAAAGAAATTCATACTTCTTATCTGAATGCAGGTGCTGATATCATTGAAACAAATACTTTTAACTCTACTCGTACGTCAATGTCAGACTATGATTTAGAAGATTACTCTATCGAAATAAATGTAGCTGCTGCAAAAATTGCTAGAGAAGCAGCTGACCAAGCATATCAAGAAACTCAAATCCCACGCTTTGTTGCTGGTGTTTTAGGACCTACTACAAGAGGTGCATGCACAGTTCATGATGTGAATGATCTATCTGCAAGGAATATTACATTTGACGAATTAGTAAGCGATTACAAAGAATCATCTAAAGCATTAATTGATAACGGAGTAGACTTAATATTAATAGAAACTGTTTTTGATACTTTAAACGGCAAGGCAGCAATTTTTGCAATCAAGCAAGTATTTGATCAAATCAATCTAGAATTGCCAATCATGATATCTGGTACTATTCCAGGCAAAGATGGAAGAACTTTAACTGGTCAAACAGTAGAAGCATTTTATAACTCCATCATACATGCGAAACCACTATCAGTAGGACTTAACTGTGCTCTAGGAGGAGAATCTCTAAGACCATATGTACAAGAGCTTTCTAGTATTAGTAATACATATGTGAGTGTTCACCCTAATGCTGGTTTACCTAATGAGCTAGGAGAATTCGATGAAACTCCAGAACAAATGTCAGAAATTATTTCAGACTATGCAAAGCATAATTTCATTAATATTGCTGGAGGATGTTGTGGAACAACACCTGCACATACAAAAAAGATATCGGAAACTCTTAATAAAAAACATCCCCGACAAATACCCAACATTAAACCTGGATGTAGATTAGCTGGTCTCGAAGCGTTTAACATTACAAATGAATCATTATTCGTGAACGTTGGAGAACGTTGTAACGTCACTGGTTCAGCAAAATTCAAACAACTTATTTTGAATAACGATTTTGAAACAGCTCTCTCTATAGCAGAAAAACAAGTCAATGAAGGTGCTCAAATAATTGACATCAACATGGATGAAGGAATGCTGGACTCTGAACAAGCTATGCAAAAGTTTTGCAACATGATTGCACTGGAACCTAACATCAGCAAAGTTCCAATTATGATCGACTCATCAAACTGGAACATTATAGAAGCTGGATTAAAATGCATTCAGGGTAAAGGTATAGTCAATTCTATTTCACTAAAGGAAGGTAAAGATCTTTTCGTAGAACAAGCTAAACTGTGCCAACTATACGGTGCTGCAGTAATAGTAATGGCTTTTGACGAACAAGGTCAAGCTGACACATTAGAAAGACGAAAAGAAATATGCCAAACGTCATACAACATACTGGTTGATGAAGTAGGTTTTAATCCTTATGATATTATTTTAGACCCAAATCTATTTCCTATAGCAACCGGTATAGAAGAACACAACAAATATGCGATCGATTTTATTGAAACAACCAAATGGATTAAGAAAAGACTTCCTGGATCACTAGTCTCAGGCGGTCTAAGTAACGTATCTTTTTCTTTTCGTGGAAACAATACTGTCCGCGAGGCGATTCACTCAGTCTTCCTATATCATGCAATAGCAGCAGGCTTAGATATGGCAATAGTAAATGCCGGTCAATTAGCAGTCTATAATGACTTACCTGCGAAACTAAAACAATCAGTTGAAAATGTAGTCTTAAATACAACACCAAATAGTACAGAAACATTGCTAAATATAGCAAATAAGTTCAAAGACAGACAAACTTCAACTATAGAAAAAGAAAGCAAAGAATGGCGCAAATTACCAGTAAATAAACGTATTGAATATGCATTAATTCAAGGGATATCTACTCATATTGTTGAAGACACAGAAGAGGCACGCAGTAATGCTGATAGACCTCTAAAAGTCATTGAAGGACCATTAATGGATGGAATGAATGTAGTAGGTGATTTGTTTGGTGAAGGTAAAATGTTCCTACCACAAGTAGTAAAAAGCGCAAGAGTTATGAAACAGGCTGTAGCTCATTTAACTCCGTATATAGAACAAGAATCAGAAAGCCAACAAATGCAACACAAAGGAAAAATCGTAATTGCAACAGTGAAAGGAGATGTACACGATATCGGAAAAAACATTGTAAGTGTGGTCTTAGGTTGCAATAATTATCAGATTGTTGACTTAGGTGTAATGGTATCATGTGAAGACATTATTGCATCCGCTGAAAAAGAAAATGCCGACATCATTGGACTTAGTGGATTAATCACACCATCACTAGAGGAAATGATATACATTGCAAAAGAAATGCAAAGATTAGGGTGTAAAGTTCCCTTGTTGATAGGTGGTGCTACCACATCAAAAACCCATACTGCAGTAAAAATTGAACCTCATTATTCTAATAATCAAGTCATTTATGTTCCGAATGCTAGTAGAGCGGTAAATGTGGTAAGCTCTATCTTAAACAAAAGAAAAAATCAGGATTTCATTGATTCTATAAAAGAAGATTATCGTAAGGTTCGAGAAAGGATCAACAAAAAATCTAAACCTCACAACTTTGTTGATTATGAAGTAGCAATCACCAAAAAACCAATGATTGATTGGAATACATACTCTCCTCCTGTACCCTTAAAACCAGGAATACATTTGTTTGAGAACTATCCAATCATAGACTTAATAGACACAATTGATTGGACACCATTCTTCACCACGTGGGAACTTAATGGTAAATATCCTAATATATTTCAAGACTCTACAATAGGACAACAATCTAAACACTTGTTTAATGATGCACAAGAATTACTCAATGAGATCATAGACAAAAAACTGTTACATTCCAAAGCAATAATAGGAATCTGGCCTGCCAATCAAGTCAATAATGATGATATTGAAATATATAGTGATGAGAATAGAAACAAAATCCTTACTACTTTATGTCACATTAGACAACAACGTCAAATCAGAAAAAACCCTATACTTACTAGCTTGGCAGACTATGTTGCTCCTAAAGACTCTGGAAAAGTAGACTATATAGGTGGTTTTGTATTGACCGCTGGTTTAGGTGCAGATGAACTAGCAAAAACATATTTACAAAACAATGATGATTACACATCTATCATGGTCAAAGCTCTAGCAGATAGATTAGCCGAATCTCTAGCAGAAAAAATGCATCAGAAAGTACGGAAAGAACTATGGGGTTACAGCCCTAATGAACAGTTTAATAACCAAGAACTAATAAAAGAAAAATATCAGGGTATAAGACCTGCACCTGGATATCCAGCATGTCCAGATCATACTGAAAAAACAAAATTATTCCAATTATTGAATGCAAAAGAAACAGTTAACGTGCATCTAACAGAGCATTATGCAATGCACCCATCTGCTAGTGTTAGTGGTTGGTATTTCTCGCATCACAAATCCAATTATTTTAGTACAGGCAAAATCAACAAGGATCAAATTATTAGCTTATCAAAACGAAAACAAATGAAAATAACCGAACTAGAAAAATGGCTATCTCCAATACTAGGATATATACCATAAGGGAATCTTAATAATGCAACTAATAATTTCAAGATATAAGAAAATCCTTTCAGAAAACACTAAACTTATAGGTTTTGGATTTTCAATGATATTCTTTTCCAGTATAGGACAAACATTTTTTATTGGGCTATTTGGACCTGAAATACAATCTGAATTTTCCTTAAGTCATACTAATTGGAGTAGTATTTATATGATAGGAACATTGGCAAGCGCCATCATAATGTTATGGACAGGACCTATGATAGATCGATACCAACTAAAAGGATTTTCAATAACTGTGTGTGCATTTATGCTAGTAGCCTGTATATTTTTTGCATTCGTCAATGGTCCTATCGCATTATGTCTTGGCATACTATTTTTAAGACACTCAGGTCAAGCACTAGCTTCACACACAGGAGTCACCAGCATGGGTAGATACTTCCTTCATGACCGCGGTAGTGCTCTTGCTTTAGCTTCAATGGGACAATCGGTTGCAGAAGCGTCTCTGCCAATATTAACAATATTAACAATTGGATTAATCGGATGGCGACTGACATACGTAATAGCTGCCATAATCATTGCGGTAATTTGTATTCCAATTGTAATATACCTACTTAGTGACCATGAGAAAACTCACGCTACACATGTTACATCTCAGAAAACCAACAACCAGCTTCACAACAACAAACTAAATTGGACACGAAGTCAAGTGTTAAGAGACGCAAGGTTTTACTTGTTATTACCAGGATCAATTGCTACATCAATGATTATTACTGCGTTCTTTTTCCACCACCTTAATATTGCTACATATAAACAATGGGATAGCAGTTGGATTACTGGCAACTACATTTTGTATGCAAGTACTAGTATATTAGCAACATTATTTGCAGGAGCACTAATTGACAAATTTAGCGCACAAAAAATCACTCTATACAAATTAATTCCATTAGCATTGGCAGCATTGTCTTTAGGAATATATGATCATTATCTTGTTGTAATACCTTACATGATATTTCTTGGATTAAATGTCGGATTCTCCCACACTACTTCATCTGCTTTATGGGCAGAACTATATGGAGTATCACATCTTGGGTCAGTCAAAAGCCTTTTAATGTCATTGTCTGTACTATCCTCTGCAATTGGACCAGTAATAGTTGGGGTTTTACTAGATAACGGAATCACAATAGAAACTATATGCATCTATATTGCATTATATATAATAACGTCAAACATATTATTTATAGTAGCGTTCAAAATAAAGCCTCAACAACATTTAACAATTACTTAGATAAAATATTTGTGAAAAATGGAGTAAACATGATAAATCCAATTAACCTAGCAATTGTTGCACTAATTTGTGGAGGACTAATGAAGTTTTTTTGGCAAATGGGTCTGGAAAATAAAGTTGACATAGCAAGCTTCTTAACTATTGATGCTTTTTTTATTTTCATATTTACAATAGGATTGTTTGTATATCTTAAACAACCCTTTGTATTATCAGGACGAATGTCAATAGCTGCAGCGCTAGCAGGGATCTTTGGTGGTATAGCCATGACTGCAGTTGCATATGCTATAAAACTTGGAGGAGCTGGAAGCATAATATTCCCTATTATTTCACTAGAAACACTAGTAGTTGTAATTTTAGCTTTTATTGTTTTTAAAGAACCTGTGACACTGACAAAATTAGTTGGTCTGGGACTAGGCGTAACATCAATTATAGTACTTTCTAGATGATCTTCTTATTACAATATACTCTATACTAACATTATTAATGGTTCGAAATACTGAATATTAGTGTATAATAATCTACTTGATTTTCGTATCACAGATGAATTAGTGTATTGAAATAATTAATTAAATTAGTAAAAGGAGGAAATATTCATGTTTAGATTTAAGTCTAATATGTTATTAACTTTACTTATTGCTACTGCTCTAATAGTTTCTGCATGTGCACCTACAGGAACAAGTGAAGTAGAAACACCTGCAGAAGATGCAATAGGTTTTGTTGAACTCGATGCTGGAGATCCTATACATCTAGCTTTTATGTTGCCCACAACTGGTGGCGCAGCAGTATATGGTACAGCTGCTAGTAATGCAATGGAAATAGCAGTAGAAGAACGAGGTCAGATTCATGGTCATGATATCAATATTACAGGTGAAGATACCGGATGTAGTGCTGAGGGTGGACAAACAGCAGCCCAAAAAGTTGTTGCTGACCCAAGTATTGTGGGTGTAATTGGAACTACCTGTTCTGGTGCAATGACAGCAGCTATGTCAGTAATTAGCGGTGCTGGACTTTCCATTATTTCACCAAGTAATACTTCACCAAAATTGACAGATGCTAATGAAACTTACGAACCTGGTTACTTCCGTACCGCACACAATGATGTATTCCAGGGTCGAATGGCAGCAGAATTTGCCATAAATGAACTAGGATTAAATACAGCAGCCGCAATTCATGACGGCGACCCTTACACTCAGGGTTTGGCTCAAGTATTTGTAGACGTATTCAAAGAATTAGGAGGAACAGTAACTGCATTTGAGGCTGTTAACAAGGGTGATACAGATATGCGCCCTGTTTTAACAACGGTAGCAGCTGATTCACCAGATGTATTATTCTTCCCAATTTTTCAACCAGAAGGTGATTTCATTGCAGCACAATCTGCAGAAATATCTGGATTAGAAAATGTAACTTTATTTGGAGCTGATGGATTACTGGTCGCTCCATTCCCACCATCAGCTGGTGAAGCTGCAATTGGAATGTACATGTCAGGACCGCACGTGAGCGGTGCAGACGCAGAGGAATATCTAGACAAATACCTTGATCATGCGGGTGAACCACCTCCAGGACCTTTTGGTGAACATGCATATGATGGAACCAATATTCTCT
>MDTE01010875.1_pt1 | contig 22697 bp, 25 predicted proteins | sample 811231 | NCBI WGS metagenome assembly MDTE01 (sample SAMN05326651, study PRJNA326480) | marine metagenome | isolation source: seawater | place: Indian Ocean: Red Sea | collected 2010 | reverse complement strand
TTATCTTTGCTGTGAAAGGTTTTCATCGCACCGAAATTTTGGATGCGTTTCATATACGGGTTAACAATGACCGTGACGAGGAATTTAAGACAGCCGTCGAGCAAGTACATCGGATCGCTCGCTTGCGCTTGGAGACCATAGCTGATGAGTATCAAGACTAATCTACCCGCGTTTGCGGTTAACTGCGAAAATCTTTCCAGCGCCAAGGCGGGCGCCGAGGCTGTGGATTGTAGTGATGATTTTTTTGCAGATAAATCGAGACTCATCGCCGACTCGGAACCTGAATTTTATAGAGGGTGGTATGACGACCATGGTCAATACATGGACGGCTGGGAATCCCGTCGCCGGCGAACTAGTGGGCATGATTGGTGCGTGATTCGTCTCGCAAAACCAGGGAACATAATCGGTTTTGATATAAACACGGCTCACTTTACGGGTAACTTTCCGCCAGGGGCATCGATCGATGGCTCCTCAAGCGAGGGTACGCCGTCGGAAGGGGACTGGGAGCAACTACTCGCGCCGGTAGGTCTGAAAGGGGACCGCCAGCATTTTTTCGAGTCTCAATACCACGAGAAACCGATTCGATGGGTGAGGTTAAATATTTACCCTGACGGTGGTGTGGCGAGATTGAAGGTTTATGGTGAGCCGGTTAATGGTCGCGCTAATGACCCAAGGTACAGGCAGCCCGATAACGAGCTATCCGCACTCAGGTTAGGTGGCCAGATAGTTGCTTACTCGAATGCGCACTATGGTAATCCAGAATTTATCCTAACCCCTGGCAGGGGAGTGAATACGGGCGATGGCTGGGAGACAGCGCGTCGGAGGGTGCCCGGTAATGAGTGGATCATTATTAAGTTGGGCAGGCCCGGAATTATTAAGCGCTTGGAGATAGATACGGCCCACTTTAAGGGAAATTATCCTTCAGCATGCACATTGCAGGCGGCCTTATCCCCCAACCTTCAGGAGGAGGCACTGGTTGCCCAAGCGATGTTCTGGGACGAGGTGATGGGCTACCAAGAGCTGGCCGCAGACTCAATCCATACCTTCGACATCGATCCACATGATCCGATATCCCACGTCAAGTTAAATATCTACCCAGATGGCGGAGTATCGAGGGTACGCATTTTTGGAGAGGCGGTTTAGTGCTCAAAGTCCGACCGCAACCGCTGACACGCAAAAACTTCGCACCATTTGGTGATGTGATTCAGATTGATGGATCTAAGCAGTTCGAGATCAATTCTGGTTACACGACCCGAGTCCATGACCTGATAGATATCCAGCTAGATGGAGAGGATGCTAGGCCTCAATTAAGTTTCTTCTTGGGCCGGCCCCGGCCCTTAGAGATCAGTATGTTGGAGAAACATCCTCTGGGAAGCCAGGCGTTCTATCCGGTGAAAGATAAACGCTGGTTGGTTGTTGTCGCCATCGAGCCGAAGGCAGAATCAGTCCGAGCGTTCTGGGCCAGTGGCAGGCAAGGCGTTAACTACCACCGAAACGTTTGGCACCACCCGTTGTTGGTGCTTGAGCCACAGCAGTTTGTGATCATAGATCGAGGTGGTGCCGGGCACAATTGCGACGAGATGGAGCTCGATACCACTATTCTAATCGAGATCGACAAGTAAATTTTGTGCGCCGCACTATAACGGGGTGCCCCCAAACCAATAATGATCAATTTTTGCACCACGTTGTCCCAAAACGGCGTTCCTGTTTTTGGGATTCAAAAAAAGTATTTCCTTTAACCGTGTAAGTAGCCATGTGCCGAAAATTTACGCACTCCTGAAAAATGCGGTTCAAGCCTTCTCTTTGATTTGGATTCAACGACCAAAATCTTTTGTGATCTAGAGCGCTGAGAATCGTGAATGGAAGCTAGTGGTCATCGGTCCCGTAGACACGATCTCCGGCGTCCCCGAGGCCTGGCAGAATATAGCCCTTGTCGTTTAGCGCCTCATCGATCTTCGCTACCACCATGTGAACGTCTGGGTACTCTGACGTAATACGTTGTATACCCTCGGGGCAGGCGAGTATGTTGACTACTGTTATTTGTGGCACCCCAGCATCTACGAGTTTCCTCAGTGCGACACACAGGCTGTTCCCCGTAGCCAGCATTGGGTCCACTACGATGCAATTCCTGTCGGCGATGTCGCTCGGTAGATTGGTGTAGTAGTCATCAATCTCGAGTGTCACTGCTTGACGAGCTAATCCGATGAACCCTATCGACGCCTCGCTGATGAGATCCCTTAGCGTCTCCGCCATAATATTGCCGGCACGCATTATTGAGACAATACAGGGCCCGGGCCTTGCTATCAGCTGGCCAGACGCGACCTGCAGCGGTGTCTCAACCTCAACCTCAGTGACAGGAAGATTTTTCGTTGCCTCAGTGGCCAAAAGGACCGTGATTTCCTTGATAAACTGCCTGAACTCCCGACCGGATGTTCGCACGTCTCGGAGCCGGGTTACCCTATCCGTGACAAGCGGATTATTGACCTCGGTTATTAATTTCATGATTCGTAACTTTCCTCAGTTGCTCGTCATTGGTCAAATCTTTAATAGAAAATCATTTTGGTGCATTTATTGAAAAAAAGATGTATTAATTGCACCAAAAAAGGGCGGTGACAAATCGAATTTTTGTATTTCCCTCCGCACATGTCTTGTAGCACCCCAATTTTGCAGGTGTTTTCGATTTGGCATGACTTTTGGTACCACCTCACAGTGAAGAAGGGAATTAATGAACGCGCTTGAAGTTATAGATCTTTCCATAAAGTACGACGATGTGACAGCAGTAGCAAACGTAACCTTTAAGCTGTCGGCCAATCAATACTGTTGCTTGCTTGGACCTTCTGGCTGCGGAAAAACGTCGACACTGAGGGCGATAGCGGGACACGAGACCGTATCCGAAGGCGACGTCATAGTTGACGGACAAAATGTGACAGATTTTCCTCCGGCCCGACGGCCGACGTCCATGATGTTTCAAGATTATGCGCTGTTTCCTCATCTGACGGTTTTAGACAATGTGGGGTTTGCCCTCAAGATCGGTGGTATGAGCAAGACTGAGAGGCACGAGGTGGCACTGGGTTACCTGAAAAAAGTTCAGCTTGATGGCTTTTCAAATAGGTTACCTGCCGAACTCTCGGGCGGACAGCAGCAGCGAGTTGCGCTAGCCAGGGCACTGGTAACCTCACCTAAAGCGTTACTGCTCGACGAGCCTCTGTCCGCACTCGATCCGTTTCTGCGTATTGATATGCGGGCAGAATTAAAGGCGATGCAGCAGTCACTCGGCATACCCTTCGTTCACGTCACTCACAGCCAGGAAGAGGCGATGGCCCTGTCTGACGTGGTGATCGTCATGGATGGGGGGCAGATCCAGCAGGTGGGATCTCCCCGGCAAATATACGACACACCTGCCAACCGATTTGTCGCAGAATTCATTGGGGGCCATAACGTGATTGAGTCTGATCGCGGACTGGTTTCTGTGAAGTATAGTGAGCTACAGATGGACACCAGAGGCGAGGTCAACTCAAAAATCGAGAGGATTGAGTACCTCGGGCAGTACCTAAAGGTAACCGTAGGCACTATGTATGGGACGTTGCACGCCTACACGGATGACAAAGCCTTTTTAGGTTTGGGCTTAAAGGTCGGAGACGAGTGCAACACCCGTTGGGATCCGGAAACGGAAATTTTACTTACAAACTGAGCTACGGAGGCTTTATGTCTGAGAAAACTCAAGAGAAAACGTCGGGTCTGTCCAGAAGATCCTTCATGAAAGGTGCGGGCACGTTGGCCGCGGCGTCTATGTTCGGCGGTGTTGCGCCCTATGTGATGTCAAGTGAGAAAAAGGTACTTCGTTACCTTGGAACGGCGGTGAACCAGGACACTAAAATTGGTGAGAAGGCCAAGGAAGATCTTGGTATTACCATCGAGTACATACCTGTAACCACCGACGAGGTAACCAAGCGAATTCTGACCCAGCCGAACAGCTTTGATTTGGTAGATACAGAATACTTCAGCCTGAAAAAATTGGTCCCATCAGGGAACCTGATAGGCATGAATGCTAAAAGGATCAAGGAGTTCGACAATATCGTCACGGCATTCACCAAGGGCGAGGTTGCTGGTAAGAAAATCGGTGACCAGGGTACCGCACCCAAGAAGGTATTTTACAAGGACGGCGAGATGTCGAAGAACTTCTCGAGCACGCCGACTGAGTGGGTAACGCTCATACCGACCGTATACAACGCGGATACGTTGGGCATCAGGCCCGACCTGATCGGTCGTCCAATCAATACCTGGGCGGAGCTGCTGAATCCTGAATTCAAGGGTAAGGCCTCGATCTTGAACATCCCATCGATTGGGATAATGGACGCGGCCATGGTCGTCGAGGCCATGGGTGAGTACAAGTACCCCGACAAGGGAAATATGACCAAGAAAGAAATCGACCTGACTATGAAGATAATGACCGAAGCGAAAAAGGCGGGCCAGTTCCGGGCGTTCTGGTCTGACTTCAACGAGAGCGTTAACCTGATGGCGTCGGGCGAGGTAGTGATTCAGTCCATGTGGTCACCAGCGATCACGGCGGTGAGGACCAAAGGGATCCCTTGCGTGTACCAGCCGCTCAAAGAGGGCTACAGGGCCTGGGCTGCCGGTTTCGCTTTGCCGTCTACGATCAAGGGATATCAGGCAGATTTGGCATACGAGTTCATCAACTGGTTCCTTTCAGGATGGGCGGGTGCCTACTTAAATCGGCAGGGTTATTACTCAGCAGTTTTGTCAACAGCCAAGGCAAACATGGAAGCCTATGAGTGGGATTACTGGATGCTCGGCAAGCCTGCTGCTAAAGACATTATGTCTCCCAACGGACAGAAGCTCGCGTCAGCCGGCGAGATTCGTGACGGTGGTTCTTACGAGGATCGAATGGGCGCTGTCGCTTGCTGGAACGCGGTGATGGATGAAAACCGTTACATGGTCAGAAAGTGGAACGAGTTCATAGCCTCTTAGGCGGACTCACAAAGGGGTAGCGTAGCTACCCCTTCGTTCTGTGAAGGGTATGACCAAGCCAACCAATAGTATTCTCGCGGTACCATTCGCCATGGTGCTTGCGACATTTTTCGTGTTGCCGCTGTTACTGGTTGTGGTGGTTAGCTTTTGGGACTATACCGAGTACTCGCTGATTCCTGACCTAATCCTCATGAACTACGCGGAGCTGTTTTACGGTTGCTTTGACTGGGATCAGGGTCTTTGCACAACCTTCGCCACCTATCTCTCGACATTTAAATATGTCTTTTTGACCTGGTGCTTGACGCTCGTCATCGGTTTCGGTGTGGCACTCTATTTGGTCTTCTGCGTCCGTAGTTTAAGAATGCAGATCGTTCTCTTTTTGGTTTGCACTATCCCGTTTTGGACATCCAACGTGATCAGGATGATCTCTTGGATCCCGCTCCTTGGAAGGAACGGAATAGTTAACACTGCCTTGATGAGCTTGGGTATTATCGCCCAGCCGATAGAATGGCTTCTTTACTCTGGCTTCTCGGTCACCTTGGGGTTCGTGCACCTTTACACTCTCTTTATGGTGGTCCCGATTTTTAACTCTATGGCAAAGATCGATAAGTCGCTCATCGAGGCTGCCAAAGACTCAGGGGCATCTGCGTGGCAGATCATCACGAATATTATTATCCCGTTGAGCCGCTCCGGGATTATGATCGGTTCGATTTTTGTGATTACGATTGTCGTTGGTGACTTCATAACAATCGGTGTTCTGGGAGGGCAACAGATTGCGTCGGTGGGAAAGATCATTTACGTAGAGATGAGCTACCTTCAATTCCCGGCTGCGGCAGCTAACGCTGTCGTGTTGGTGTCTATCACCTTACTTATGGTCGCAGCCATGATGCGAATTGTTAACGTACGCAAGGAGCTTTAACGATGTTTTCGAGAGCCCAAAAGGCATGGCTGACAGTTTTTTTTAGTTGCTTTGTTATCTTCCTCTACGGGCCTGTCTTATCCATCATCCTTCTGGCATTCCAGGGCCCAGAGGGGGGCTTAACGTTTCCGATGAGGGGCTTTTCCCTCCATTGGTTTGAGGAGCTCTGGCGCGGGCTTGGGGTCGTTGACATCTCCCGAGGGTTACGTCGTTCCCTATTCCTCGGGGTTTTGGTGATGATCTTCACTGTCATCCTGAGCCTGTGTGCCGGTCTTGCTTTCCGGAAAAAGTTTCGGGGCTCCGGGGTCCTGTTCTACCTGACCATCGCCAGTCTGATCATCCCATCTATCGCAATAAGTTTGGGCATCGCTCTACAGTTTCGGTTGCTTGACGAGACCGTGAAGTGGCTGGGCCAGTCACTAGAGATTCAGTGGATCATCGATGACTTCCAGACCTCGATGGGCTTAATCGCGTCAGGTCTCGGGACGCACCTCACGTGGACATTACCTTTCGGTCTTTTGATTATGTTCGCGGTCTTCAATCGCTTCAATCCGAGTTACGAGGAGGCCGCACGGGATCTTGGAGCAACCCCATGGCAAACCTTCTGGGGTGTGGTTTTCCCTCTCATTGCTCCCGCGCTGGTGGGTGTTGCGCTATTTGGGTTCACCCTCAGCTATGACGAGCTCGCCCGCTCTTCTCAGGCACTTGGAGCGGTGAACACCCTTCCGTTAGAGCTTCGAGGTCTCACGACAACAGTAACCAACCCGTCGATTTATGCTCTTGGGGCGGTGACCACAGGGGTGAGTTTTCTGGTTATCGGCCTATCGCTGGGCCTCTTTTGGGTGCTAAGGCAAAAAGCCGGAAATATCAAATGAAGTATCTCCCCACCGTGTGCTTCATTAACCCTAACAGCACAGTATCCATGACCGATACCTGTCGTCACACGCTCGATCGGATCGATCTAGGGAGTTACCCGATATTTGAATTTGTGACGAATGATCAGGGTCCGGCGGCTATACAGGGTGCGCGGGATGGTGAGTTTGCGACAGAGGCTATGCTCGAGCTGGCAGAAGAACTGCCTGACCACTATGGTACTTTCGTAGTGGGTTGTTTCGACGACACCGGTGTCGAGCGGTTACTAGATAAGGTGAGGAGACCCGTCATTGGTATTGGCCAGGCAGCTTATCACTGGGCGTCTTTGCTGTCGCAGCGATTCGTGGTCTTGACCACACTAGATGTCTCGGTTCCGGTCATTAGGGAGTCGATCCAGCGGCAGGGATTTGATTCGCAGTGCATCGACGTCATTGCCAGTGGTATACCGGTACTCGAGATTGAGCAACAGCCCTATGAGGCACTCAGTGTTCTCGACGACCTCATTAGGGCTAATGTCAATTCACATGGTGAAGACGTCGCTCTTATACTAGGGTGTGCAGGTATGACCGAACTGCATCAGGAACTGTCAAGCAGGTGGGCTCATCTCAATATTATCGATCCCGTTGCTTCCGGACTCCGTTTGTCGAGCGTTCTGTGTCAGGAGGTGAGATTGCAGTGAATCAGTGTCTGATACACGAGCCGAACCAATCCTGGCCTGCGAGTTTGGGCTGTGAGTTCCATCAGACTAGCACTGGCAGTACTGCGCTGGCGAAAGTCAGGCACTCGGGACCACTGCGGGTTCAGAAGTTATTCCACGATCAGGACTTGGCCCACTGCTACGTGTTACATCCACCGGGTGGAATGGTGTCGGGTGACGATCTTGATTGTCGGTTTCACCTTCATCCGAACGCGCGAGTACTCATAACCACGCCTGCCTCTGGGAAGCTCTACAGATCACGGAGTAACGGGTCGTTGCAGACCATGACCACAACGATCGAGGTTGATGATAGCGGTATGTGTGCCTACCTCCCACAGGATACGATTGTCTTTGACGGGGCTAATGGCGTGCTTGAGACCAACGTCTTTTTGAGTTCCTCAGCCTCGTACTTTGGTTGGGAGCACACGATTTTCGGGCGGCCGGCTGGCGCGCTTCCCTTCACGGTCGGACATTTGTCTCAGAGTCTGACCATTTACCGTGACCGTCAGTTGCTATACCGAGATCGTCTACGAATCGACGCCGAAGTGTTGAGAAGCGAAACTGGTTTGGGCGGAATGACGAGCCTCGCGTCGGGCCTGTTGATCCTGCCAGTTGGAGCCCAACAGTCAGACGAGCTAGTCGCGAGCTGTCGTTTGAGTCTCGGGGATCTCCAAGGGATTTCTGGAGTCACGGCAATTCGTGACGGACTAATTAGTATCCGTCTGTTGTCTTCTCGGGCGGAAGATACACGGACCGCACTGGAACAACTGTGGTCTGCAGTCGGAGAATTCCTTATGGCAAGAAAAGTTGAAACCCCAAGAATCTGGAGGACATGAATGGAATTAACCCCACGCGAGAAGGATAAGCTGATGCTTTACACCGCGGGCCTAGTAGCGGAGCGACGTCTGGCAAGAGGGCTCCACCTGAACTACCCGGAGGCGGTTGCTTTGATCAGTATGGAGATCATAGAGGGCGCGCGAGACGGACGCTCTGTTGCGGAACTCATGCAACTCGGACGGACAGTACTTACTAACGATCAGGTAATGGAGGGCGTCGCGGAGATGGTAGATGAGGTGCAAGTCGAGGCAACCTTTCCTGATGGAACCAAGTTGGTTACGGTTCACGAACCGATACAGGAGGCAATGAAGAAATGATTCCAGGGGAAACACGTATCCAGGCAGGAGAATTGGTTCTAAATGAGGGGCGTGAGACCGTGTCCGTTGTGGTTGCTAACACTGGTGATCGACCTATTCAGGTTGGCTCCCACTATCATTTTTATGAGACCAATCCCTGCCTTCAATTCGATCGAGAGAAGGCACGAGGCTTCCGCCTAAATATTGCCGCAGGCACAGCTGTTCGGTTTGAGCCGGGCCAGGAGCGTACAGTCGAACTGGTCGCCCTGTCAGGTGATCGAATCGTATGTGGTTTCAGAGGGCTCGTCATGGACCAACTGGAGGGTTAGTTATGAAAATCTCGAGAAAAACATACGCTGATCTTTACGGGCCCATTGTTGGGGATTCTGTTCGCCTCGGTGACACAAACCTGTGGATCTCGCCTGAGTCTGATACAGCAGTGCCCGGCGACGAGGTGACCTTCGGCGGAGGAAAGGTGATCCGCGATGGTATGGGGCAGTCGCAGCGCTCGGGCGATGAGTGCATGGATCTGGTTATTACGAACGCACTGATTGTCGACTACTGGGGTATCGTGAAGGCCGATGTCGGGGTTAAGGCGGGGAGGATCGCAGCCATCGGTAAAGCGGGAAATCCGGACATCCAACCATCGGTCACTGTGGTCATCGGCCCCGGGACCGAGATCATCGCGGGCGAGGGTAAAATCCTAACCGCAGGCGGAATCGACTCTCATATCCACTTTATCTGCCCACAACAGATTGATGAGGCGCTAGCGTCTGGGATAACCACTATGCTCGGGGGTGGCACGGGCCCCGCGACAGGAACGAACGCGACCACGTGCACACCGGGCAAGTTTAATATGGAAATGATGATGCGGGCGGTCGAGGGTCAGCCCATGAATTTTGGTTTCCTCGGTAAAGGTAATTCGAGTAGTCGGGAGTCATTGGTCGAGCAGATCGAGGCAGGAGCCTGTGGGTTGAAATTACACGAAGACTGGGGCACTACGCCTCAGGCAATCGATACGTGCCTGACGGTGGCCGATGAAACCGACACCCAAGTGGCTATCCATACAGACACGCTGAATGAATCTGGTTTTGTCGAGGAAACCCTGAAGGCGATTTCTGGTCGTACTATTCACACATATCATACCGAGGGTGCGGGGGGTGGACACGCCCCAGATATCATCAAGGCGGCGGGCTTACCGAACATCTTGCCGTCCTCGACGAATCCTACACGCCCCTATACGATAAACACGGTTGACGAGCATTTAGACATGCTAATGGTCTGTCATCACCTGTCGCCAAATATCCCTGAGGATGTTGCCTTCGCGGACAGCCGCATCCGGAAGGAGACCATTGCCGCTGAGGATATCCTGCATGACAAGGGTGCGTTCAGTATGATTGCTTCTGACTCGCAGGCTATGGGTCGTGTCGGCGAAGTAATAACCCGGACCTGGCAAACTGCGCACAAGATGAAGGATCAGTTCGGATCGCTGGAGTCGGATCCGGATTGGCATGATAACTTCCGGGCCAGACGGTACATCGCAAAATACACCATCAATTCAGCTATCGCACACGGGATAGCGCATGAGGTTGGATCTGTAGAGGTCGGAAAAATGGCTGATCTAGTGCTTTGGAAGCCAGCGTTCTTCGGGACCAAACCGGCATTGATTTTGAAGAGTGGATTCATCGTGGCTGCGCCGATGGGAGACCCGAATGCCTCGATCCCGACACCGCAGCCCGTCCATTATCGTACGATGTTTGGGGCCATGGGGTCGTCAGCCGATCGTTTGTCCGCGACCTTCGTGTCAGAGTTGTCCCTGCGACAGGAAAATAACTGGATGTCAGAAACTAGACGGCAGCTCATAGCGGTCAAAAATATTCGATCGGTCAAGAAATCTGACATGGTGCTCAATGACTATCAACCGACGATCGAGGTCGACCCTGAAACCTATGAGGTACGAGCAGATGGCGAACCCTTGGTCTGCGAGCCAGCGATATCGTTGCCATTGGCCCAGCGTTATTACATGTTTTAACGGAAAGGCTCAATGTTAGAGATTATCGAGAGACTTAACCTTGCTGAGCCCCATGATGCAGTGATATCACTTGACTATGACTCTCGTAAACGTGGGCGCCTTAAGACCCTGACCGAGACGTCAGAAGACGCCGGCTTGTTTCTCGAGCGTGGTCAAGTCTTGATGGATGGTGATTACCTAAAGGCAACAGACGGGCGTGTGGTCCTTGTGCAAGCGGCGGCGGAGCAGCTGACGAGAGCCTCGACGACCGACCCGGTACTGCTCGCGAAAATTTGTTATCACCTGGGCAACCGACATACACCGGTTGAAATTCAGCTTGGCTCAGTTTTTTTTCAGCCAGACCATGTGTTGTCAGACCTTTGCCGCCAATGGGGGCTGGGGGTCGAAGATGTAGAGAGGCCATTTGCGCCAGAGAGGGGGGCGTATGGCAAGCACACAGGAGGACACCATCACGATGATTAGGCCTGAGCACTTAATCCAGACGCTGCATCTGTTCTCGCCTAGCCTGCCGATAGGTGCGTTTGCCTTCAGCCAGGGGCTCGAGGCGGCTATTGAGTCAAGGCGCGTCCACGACGCTGAGTCGCTCAGGTGGTGGTGTGACGGCGTGATGAGGTTCTCTCTCACAACACTCGATTGCCACTACGCTATCCGCGCATACCGAGCGGATTCTGAATCTGTCTTCCGAGAGGTAAACACCGAATTACTCGCATCCCGAGAGACACGTGAGTTATTGCAAGAAGACCTGCTACTGGGCGCAGCCTTGAAGAGGTGGGCGACAGATCAGGACGTTGATGTTCCTGAGGCGGAAGAATATTCGCTAGTGTGTTTGTATGGTTGGATTTCCGCGAGGTATGAGATTCCTGAGGATTGGTTGATCTCAGGTATCCTGTGGTCTTGGCTTGACAATCAAATGCTGGTCGCCGCCAAAGCGATTCCGCTTGGTCAAAACGCATTGCAAGGCGTCCTAGCCACTCTTAAACCGGTCATCATCGATTGTGTTGGTCTATCAAGGCGGTCAGCAACGAAGGAGGCGCACAGTACCGTACCGCTTCTTTCGATCTTGAGTGCTCAGCATGAGACTCAATACTCGAGGCTTTTTCGCTCCTAGGAGATATATATGCAGGCACTACGTGTCGGAATAGGCGGCCCTGTTGGATCTGGTAAAACGGCTCTCACACTCAATCTATGTGCCGCGATGCGTGACCACTATGATATGGCTGTCGTTACTAACGATATATACACGCATGAGGACGCACAATTTTTGACGCGCCACGGTGCGTTGGACCAGGCAAGAATTTTGGGTGTGGAGACGGGCGGCTGTCCCCACACCGCGATTCGTGAAGACGCGTCGATGAATCTCGCTGCTATCGACGAATTACAGGAACGTCATCCGGAACTTGAACTGGTCATCGTCGAGTCCGGTGGCGACAATCTCAGCGCCACTTTTTCACCCGAGTTATCTGACCTAACGATCTACGTTATCGACGTCAGTGCGGGTGACAAGATCCCGCGAAAAGGTGGCCCAGGGATCACAAAGAGCGATTTACTAGTGATCAATAAGATTGATGTAGCACCTCTGGTCGGGGCCTCCCTCGACGTCATGGATCGAGACGCAAAACTGATGCGGGGAAAGCGCCCTTTCGTTTTCAGTAACATGAAGAGCGGCCAGGGTCTTGATGAAATCATCCAATTTATCGTGGACCGGGGGATGCTGAAATCAAAGGAACTGAGTCTGTCGATGAAAGGATAACTCGGTGGTAGTTAGGTGGGGTTCACAAATTTGGTCGATCACCTTAATCGAGTGATTACGAGTTTTGGGGTCCCGTCGTACCTTCGGCTGGACGAAATATATAGCTAAAATCCAATTTTTTTGGTTAATTGGAGCATTACTTAAGGTTGGTATTAGCTGTTAAAACGAAAGTTGATTCTTTGGCGTATTTAACCCGATTGCGCCGCCAGGATCAGTGAAGAAGACCGCGAGGTCGTTAAAAACAGGAGTTAGATATGAATATGTTTAAGAAATTACTGGTCGCATTCATTGCGTCCGTTTTTAGCCTCTCAGCGCTAGCGGCAACAAAGGTTCAGTTCGCGTTGGATTGGAAGTTCGAGGGCCCATCTGCGCCGTATTTCTTGGCGATTGATAAAGGACACTTTGCGAAGGCTGGTCTGGAGGTAGAAATATCACCAGGGAAGGGATCACTGGACGCCATTCCGAAGGTTGCTACGGGTGCGTTCCCTTTGGGTTTTGCTGACATTAACTCGCTGATAAAATTTCTCGATCAAAATCCTGGAGCTCCAGTTACAGCGATAATGATGGTCTATGACAAGCCACCATTTGCGGTCGTGGGACGGAAGTCGCTTGGGATCTCTGAGCCAAAAGACCTTGAAGGGTCTACCTTGGGCGCACCCCCACCAGACGGTGCGTGGGCACAGTTTCCGTCCTTCGCGAAGGCTAACAACCTCGATATGAGCAAGATTAAGGTGGAGCCAGTTGGTTTTCCGACCCGTGAGCCAATGCTCGCAGAGGGTAAAGTTGACTCGGTCACAGGTTTCTCTTTCTCGTCATACCTAAACTTGGTCCGATTGGGCACACCGGAGAGCGATATTACGACAATTCTGATGGCTGACCATGGCCTCAAGCTTTACGGTAATGCGATCATCGTTAACACCGAGTACGCGAAAGCTAACATCGGCACCGTAAAGGCCTTCCTAAAAGCAGTCGGAGCTGGCTGGAGGGACGCGATTGCCGATCCCGGTGCAGCGGTCGCAGCGCTAGTAAAGAGAAATCCTGCCGCTGACGCCGGTCTCGAGGAGCGTCGTCTGGGGTTGGCTATAGACGCCAACGTTTTGACTGATTATGTCCAAGAAAATGGTATGGGTAATATTGACATCTCGAGGTTTGCTGGTGCTATCGAGCAGCTGCGTGAGACCTATGAATATAAAACCACCCCGATGGCAGATCTGTATTTTACAGATGCGTTCCTGCCATCAGGTGGCATTAAGCTCAAGTAAGAACAACATCATTGCACCCATCAGTTAGACTGGAGGGTGCCTTGTTCCAAAATAACTAGGTTGCTCAGAGTGGCTAGCTCTCATGAGAATTTGATTGCCATCAATGGTGTGACACACGCATACGGCAAGGATGGTGACGCTCTACCGGTACTGAAAAATCTGACTCTCGGTGTACCACTGCATGGTTTTACGGCTGTCGTGGGACCATCTGGCTGTGGCAAGTCAACATTGACGAGACTCATCGCGGGCCTGATGAGGCCCGACGAGGGCGAGGTCTGGTTGCATGGAGAGAGAGTGAGCTCCCCACGGTCGACTGTTGGGATGGCTTTTCAGAATCCGGTTTTGTTGGAATGGCGCAGCATCTTGAAAAATGTACTCCTGCCCCTAGAGATTGTCCCAACAGATTTGAGTAAGCAAGAGGCCGAGGAGAGGGCTTTACACCTGCTACATCTCGTCGGCCTGTCAGGTTTCGAGGACAAAAGACCATCTGAATTATCCGGGGGTATGCGTCAGCGGGCGTCTCTGTGTAGGTCCCTGATACACAACCCTGAGGTGCTGATACTGGACGAACCATTCGGTGCACTAGACGCTTTCACCCGCGAGGATCTTTGGTTAACCATGCATAAGCTTAGGGCCGAAGAACCATTCACTGGCGTTCTCATCACACACGATCTCCGCGAGTCTATATTCCTGGCAGATGAGGTAGTGGTTCTGTCAGATCGTCCGGCCACGGTGCAGTACACTGTCTCCCTGACCCATGAAGCGCAACCGTCGCTCGACGAACTCTACACGAGCGAAGCTTTAGCGACCTTAAATGAGTTACGGGAACAGATCCGGATAGCTAGAAATGACGCGGAGGTGTAGATGAGACAGTATTTGATTCCTACCTTTGCGATGATAATTTTTCTACTTTTTTGGGAGGCTTTGGTCTGGGTCAACGACTGGCCGAACTATAAGATGGCCTCACCGTCCGATTTGTGGCCAGCATTTTGGCGGTTCAGGGAGCTGTTCCTCTCGTATGGTTGGGAGACCCTCTGGCGGACCGTGGTGGGCTTACTAATAGCCATTGTGATAGGTGTATTTTTGGGCATGATTATGGGTTTCTCAAAGGTCATGCGTGAGGGCTTGTATCCGCTTTTAGTTGGCTTCAACGCGATTCCAAAGGCCACAGTGGTACCAATAGTCGCGCTGATGTTCGTCGGTCAGCACGATCTTAATACGATCTTAATTGCTTTCATGATTTCTTTCTTCCCGATCGCGGTCTCGGTCTCGATCGGACTGTCGACACTGGAGCCAGAGTATCGCGATATTTTGCGGTCGTTAGGAGCCTCAAAGATCACCATTTTTTGGAAAATAGCGCTACCTAAGACGCTCCCGGAGTTCTTTGGCGCGCTAAAGGTCGCGGTAACCCTTGCCTTTATCGGTACGAACCTTATGGAAATCGTATCGCCTCACGGACGGGGATTGGGTGCTCTATTTGACAGCGGGAAGACTAACTCGGATTATCCCTTGATGTTTGCCGTGCTTATCGCTCTTGCTGTGCTGGGTATAGCGCTCTACTACGTGGTGGTGTTTCTGGAGAGAATCTTTGCCGGTTGGGCCGAGCGCTCTGCCGATTAGCAACTGCAGCTATGTCCACCATTTCTTTGGCTATTAGTTTAAACTTTCACAGCAGTGTCTAGAAGATACCGGGAGACGGTACGTCGACTCAATTAATCCGTCCCCCATTACTGGATTAGCGTGACGCGGCTAGCAAGACCTAAGGGTGTCACGACACTCGGATTACGGCACCCATCCCGGCCGCGTGATGCTCAAGCATGTGGCAGTGGAACAGCCAGAACCCCGGATTATCGGCGATGAACACTAGGTTTGCTTTCTCTCCCCTTTGGAACAGATAAGTATCGCGTTTCCCGTCGACGAACGACCCGTCCTCTTTCTGGATCCAAAAGTGATGACCGTGGAGGTGCATCGCATGGGGCCAACGTGAGTCGTTCCAGACCTCGATACTGACCGACTGGCCAAGACTGACGGCGGCTAGGTGATCGTGATGCTCTGCGATCCGCCCATTAAACGCCCATGCTTTTTTGTGGTCTTGAGCGAGTTCACGGATAGGCCGTAGCTCACCCCTGTAGTTGGCCTCTCTCAAGTTACCCATCGCCCCGCCCTGCATGTGCAGCGGTATCGCAACGTCTATTGATTTGGGCGGTGCTTCGAGGGCTGGCTGGCTTAGTGGTCTCTTAGCTACGAGTTTGCTTGGTGTATCTACTACTTTAAGGATGGCAGCCGGATAGGGTTGATCTCCGTTGTAGGTCTCGTTTATGGAAACGTCGTTATCGGCCAAATCAATGATGAAATCAGCGCGTTGGGCGGGGCCCAGTATTACGTCCTGGGACTCTTGGACGGGGACTGGGTAACCGTCTTGCGTAACCAAAAAAGCAGAGGCCGGAATATTCAGGCCGAAGATTCGGGCGTTGGCTGCATTAATAAGACGGAGTCTGACCCGGGAATTCTTGCTGACCTCAAAAGTGGGGCGCGACTTCCCGTTGACGGTGAGCCAGTTACCAAGCCTCCCACCATGAGTCCAGTCGTGCAGGGATCCGAACGAGGCCTCGTCAATAGTCGCGTCATTTGCGAGTAGCCAGTCATCAATCATCAGCACGATATCATGGTCAACCGCGGGATCCGACTCATCCTCAACGATCAGGGGGCCGTAAAGACCCCGCGCTACTTGCGACCAGGTCTTTGCGTGGCTGTGGTACCAATAGGTCCCGGCATCATTCAAAGAAAACTGGTAACGGAACTGTCCGTTTGGTGCGACCTCTGGTTGTGTCAGACCAGCTACACCATCCATCGCGTTGATGTTACGGATCCCATGCCAGTGTATCGATGAGCCCTCGTCGAGCTCATTTATAAAGTCTATTGACAGTGTATCTCCTTTTTTTAGTCGCAGTTCAGGTCCAGGCACCGTGCGATTGAAAGCCCAGACGGGAGACTCCAAGTACTCGGCGCCTGGAACCAGTCGCTTGGTCGTCTTGGTGGCGGTTAGACGTAGCGCCTCCTCGGCTTTGGCGGTAGCCAGTCTCGGAATGGCTGTTAATAGAGGCGGGACTGTGCAAACTTTTAAGAAATCACGACGATTTGTCATAGCTACCTACCTTCTGCAGTCGTTGTGGCGATCCTTACACGCCTCTGAGAGCATCTCAAATCCCTTGATTAGAGCTCCCTGATTGGCACCGGGTTATGCGAGAGTTTTAAGTTCAGAGGTCGCCTTTGTGTTTCCTCGCTCTCACCGTAAGCCCTCAAAGTTGGCCCAAATCGCTGGGAGGATTTCCGAGACTAACTGGTTTGATCCTTTGAAAAAAACTGTCTCGTTGTCCCATGTCTCAATTTTTTGACACCTTTTGAGCCTTAGTGGCGGTGTTTTTGCCGAGATTTACTTTACTAGGCCTAATAACCTCTTTGCTCTCCTTGAAACGCTCTTTATGATCCTTGATGATGCCTATCGCACCTCCACGAGCGAGACAGATACGCGACATTTCGAAAAATTACGAGTGTGGACCTCTGCATCGAAAACCGCTACCTCACATGGAGTCTATTTGGGCTATTGTTTGTGAATCCAAGCGTGAAGTGTCGCTTGTTTGGTTTTAAATTTTTAATTTATAACTATATCGTAAGGTTTATTTTGGCAATGACCTTTTGCTGTTTGGAGGGCAACGATCTCTTATATTTGACTCAAGGCTGCCTGTCGGTGCTCTCAAAAATTGCGTTTGCACTATTCGGAACAAAACCTTGAAACGGCTGCCCCGTTGGGTCAGTAAACCGGTATGCAAACTCATAAAAACAGCTAGGGATTTCCGACTCTAATCCGTCTTCAAATTCAAAACGAATTTGATCGGCGAGAGTAGAGGCCTGGACAAGTAAATCTGATGGTGTCCCTTTTATTACTCCACCAACGTGATTGAGCTGATACTGGTTGGTGACCAGAAGGTCAACTACCTCGTCGATAGAATCGAGGGACCGGAGCCTATTCACGTTGACAGTGAAGTGGTTTGCTTGATACCCCATCGTTGACAACCAACCCGCGTATTCGCTCGTGTCGGATAACCTTGAATACTGCTCGAGAGTTGGCCTCTTGAAAAGGTAGGCGCCCGCCAGATTCTTTAAAGTTAGTTCACCGGTAAGAGGCGACGTGATCTCCTCGATGATCGCCTGGGAATCTGAATCCAATTTGGCCCTCACGAGTTCACTGAAAAAGATTTTTGGAGCATCGTGATCGCTTGGAACCAGGTATGCGTGGGCTCGTAGATGCTTGTCTGGGAACATATAAGAATCAAACCGCTCGTAACCGATTTCTGCTAACAAGTCTGTTACTGTCTCGAGGCCAAAGCCTTGGATGTCGAATGTTCGGAAAGCAACATGATCGTTGATGACTTCTTCGCCGTGTCTTCGTAACAGGGCCTGTATCCCCATAGCTTTCGGTGTCACTGAAATGTACTGTTTCCATAATGAGTCAAAAAATTTGTCGCGATTCATGCGGGCGGTCTCTTTATTAAGGCTGTCGGTGACACCAACGAAGAAAATTGTATGTTAAGTATGAAGTTAGGTTGAAACATTTTTTATCGTGGATAGATACAAGTAAGATGACTTCAGAAAACTTTTATGGCACCGATATTATTAACATGCTTTTCAAGACCAAAACGAAAACTCGATCATTCAAACTTGTAACACTAGCCATCGTAATATTTGGCCTCTTTGGGTGTGCGCCGAACACGGTTACTATGAAGGCCGTGGAAGACTACGAAAAAGCCTACTCCAAGATATCGATTGGTGACGCGAGGGGTCATGTGTTGGCCATCCTCGACACCAGTCAAAAGGCCATTCCTTTACGTTTTAAGAAACGGCCCGAGCGCTATTTGAGTTATGGTGAACAGGTCGAGATCCATTTCGTCCGTACGGGTTTGGAATCCGGGATCAGTAACCACGACGACGACTACACCCCCTACGTTTTTAAGAACGATGTACTCGTTTCAGTCGGTTGGACTTATGTCAGCAAGACCGAATTTCTTAACAAGTCTCGCGAAGCCATCAGCGCCGGCGGGGTCAAGCAAGACCAAGACGTAGTTGGTGATCGTCGCTGAGAAGGCGTTCTATTGGCGATTAGGTTGAGTCAGAAAATGGTGGCTATGGCGGGACTTGAACCTGCGACCCCAGCATTATGAGTGCTGTGCTCTAACCAGCTGAGCTACATAGCCTGTTAGGAAGCCGCGAAAGATACTGAAGTTTCGTACCTCTGTCAAAGGTCAGACATTGAATCGGAAGTGGATTACGTCGCCATCCTTAACAAGATAATCCTTTCCCTCGAGCCGCCACTTACCCGCATCTCTCGCCGCCTGTTCGCCACCGAGCCTCACAAAATCGGCGAAGGATACGACTTCGGCACGAATGAAGCCTTTCTCGAAATCCGTATGGATTTTTCCAGCCGCTTGCGGAGCGGTTGAGCCGATGGGGACGGTCCATGCCCGTACCTCCTTAACACCAGCTGTGAAAAATGTCTGGAGCCCGAGTAGGTCATAGCCTGCCCGAATAACTCTATTCAGTCCCGCTTCCTCGAGCCCAAGTTCTTCAAGGAATTCTGCCCTCTCGTGATCCTCGAGCTCGGCGATTTCTGATTCGATCTTATTACAAATTGGGACAACCTCGGCGTTTTCGCTGGCGGCAATCTCACGCACTGTCTCAAGCCATGGGTTGTTATCAAACCCGTCCTCGGCCACGTTGGCGATGTAGAGGGTTGGCTTGATAGTGAGGAGGTGCAATCTGCTAACGACCAACGCCTCATCATCAGAGAGTGTCATAGAGCGAACAGGCTCACCCTCGTTAAGTACCGGAAGTATTTTCTCTCCGACACTAATCAATTTCTTAGCATCATTATCTCCGCCTTTAGCTTGCTTTTGCGCCTTGTGCACTTGTTTTTCAACAGACTCGAGATCTGCAAGCGCAAGCTCGGTATTGATCACTTCTATGTCAGATGTAGGGTCGACCTTCGCAGCCACATGCACGATATTTTCATCATCAAAGCAACGTACGACGTGGGCAATGGCGTCAGTCTCCCTGATATTGGCGAGGAATTGGTTACCGAGACCTTCGCCCTTAGACGCGCCGGCCACCAAGCCGGCGATATCGACAAATTCCATACTAGTTGAAACAACGCGCTCAGGTTTGACGATCTCAGCTAGTCGATCCTGTCGTGGATCTGGTATTGGTACGATCCCTGCATTGGGTTCTATGGTACAGAACGGGAAGTTCTGTGCTTCGATACCCGCCTTAGTCAATGCGTTGAATAGGGTGGATTTGCCAACGTTCGGTAAGCCGACGATGCCGCACTTGAAGCCCATAATCTCTCCTTTAACGCTGGTGAAGAATGTTCATGGCTTGATCCCAGTCAGATCGAACAATGTCATTGATGAAAGTCATTGTGTGATCAATCGCTTCGGTGATGTTGTCACGTTGTTCGCTTGATGCTTTGCTAAGGACATAGCCGTGTACCTTGGATTTATGTCCAGGGTGTCCGATTCCGATTCGGATTCTTGCATAGTCTGAGCCTAAGACCCGATGAAGATCGCGTAACCCGTTGTGACCGCCATGACCTCCGCCTAGTTTCAGGCGTATTTGGCCAGGTTCAATATCGAGCTCATCGTGCACCACTAGTATCTCCCGCGGTTCTATTTTGTAAAACTGAGCGACAGCTAATGCACTTTGACCAGAACGGTTCATAAAGGTAGCTGGCTTTAGAAGATGGACCGACTGCAGACCAATCCGGCCTTTACCAGTAACACCAAAAAATTTCGGTTCGATTAATAGCTCCGTATCTATATTCTTTGCGAGGGTATCTAACAGCCAAAACCCGGCGTTATGCCGGGTTTCAGAGTACTCAGGCCCAGGATTCCCAAGCCCTATGATGAGCTTGAAGGCGTTCACTCTTCTTCTTCTGACTCACCCTCTGTCGTGGCGTCAGCTTCTGGTTCTGGGTCAGCCGATGCACCTTTCGCTTTGTGGATGCTAACGATGGGTAGATCTGAATCGTGTGAGAGAGCGATGAAGGTCACCCCCTTGGGTGGTTCGATGTCTGACAAGTGAATTACCTGATCAAGTTCAACTTCGGCTAGATCGACCTCGATGAACTCAGGAAGATCTTTGGGTGAGCACGAGACTTCAATCTCAACAGAATCGTGATGAATCACACCGCCTTGAAGTTTAACACCTGTGCAACTTGATTCATTCAAGAAGTGGATAGGAACATTTACTTTCAACACAGTTCCTGCGGACGCGCGCTGGAAGTCAGCGTGTAAAACCAAAGGTTTCGCCGGATGACGTTGTAAAGCTTTGAGAATAACGGGTTCTTCTTTGCCGTCAATATTAAGAGTGATGACTGATGAGTAGAAAGACTGTTCCTCAAGCGCACGCTTGAGATCCTTGTGGGCCAATTGAATCGACTTAGGGGCGTTCTTGCCACCATAAACAATAGCAGGGACAAGTCCCTCCAGTCGACGCAGGCGGCGGCTCGAACCTTTCCCTGCTTCTTCGCGAGATTGTGCGGATAAGTGAAAATTAGACACTTTGTTCTCCCTAAATTTCCGCGTTCTACTTCGACCAGTAAAACGCCTGTTATGCCTCAGCTAGCGAAACATCGCACTGATGGACTCCTCATTGCTGACACGGCGGACAGCTTCGCCTAGAAGCTCGGCGATCGTGATGACACGAACTCGCCCAGTTTTCATGATAGAAGACGGGACCGGGATACTATCAGTAACTACTAATTCGTCAAGCGCACTGTCCTTCAAGTTTTCCAGAGCGCGACCGGAGAGGACGGGGTGGGTGCAGTAAGCAACGACTACTTTAGCTTTTTCTTCTTTCAGGGCATTCGCTGCGTTGCAGAGTGTGCCCGCGGTGTCAATAATATCGTCCACGATCAAGCAGGTGCGACCCTTGACCTCGCCGATAATATTCATCACCTCCGCCTGGTTTGGTGATGGTCGACGCTTATCGATGATAGCAAGGTCGGTGTCTAATTGCTTCGCGACGGCTCGGGCTCTTACTACACCACCGATATCAGGAGATACAACCACAGCATTTTTTGGTTGATTACGTTGGATGTCGTCAAGCATGACCGGGGTTGCGTAGATATTATCAACCGCGACATCGAAGAATCCTTGAATTTGATCAGCATGAAGATCGACGGTTAGTACCCTGTCTATGCCGACACCTACCATAATATCTGCAACTACCTTCGCCGTAATAGGCACTCGAGCGGAGCGTGGACGACGATCCTGGCGAGCGTATCCAAAATAGGGAACTACGGCGGTGATACGCAACGCAGACGCACGGCGGAGTGCATCACATAACACTACCAGCTCCATCAGGTTGTCGTTCGTTGGTGCGCAAGTTGACTGCAATACAAACACGTCTTGTCCTCGAACATTTTCTACAATTTCGACGGCAATTTCGCCGTCAGAAAAACGTCCGACACTGGCGTTACCAACGGGAACAGATAGATAATCAGAAACTTTCTTGGTTAACTCTGGTGTGGCGTTACCGGAGAACAACATCAGCTGGGCCACGGGTGACTCCTTGAGTTTCGGGCGGTTTGAGAATGGCTGGGGTGGTAGGATTCGAACCTACGAATGGCGGGATCAAAACCCGCTGCCTTAACCACTTGGCCACACCCCAGTTATACTTCAGCGTTGAAAGTATACAACATTGAGTCATTGCTCAGCAGGCAAACTTTAACTCTTGCAATGTCTCGCAAGGCAGCTTCCGCTGAGTCAGTATTGATCGGATCGACTACGAACACACATCCGCCTGTTCCAGTCAGTCTCGGTTCTCCAAAGATTTGCATCCGGTTAATCAACTCTTCCACCTCAGAATGTATTTCCCGAACCACCACTTCGCAATCATTAGTCGTTGTATCCAACTGCGAGGCGCGGATTCTGCTAGAGGGGGTATCTCTTGTCAACTTTGGATGCTGGAAAACTTCTCTAGTCGACA
>MDTE01104650.1_pt1 | contig 22706 bp, 8 predicted proteins | sample 811231 | NCBI WGS metagenome assembly MDTE01 (sample SAMN05326651, study PRJNA326480) | marine metagenome | isolation source: seawater | place: Indian Ocean: Red Sea | collected 2010 | reverse complement strand
GCGAATCTAGGACTCACGGTTCATCAAGAAAAAGTGTGGTTTGATGCATATGATGGAAATAATGTGCAATTATGGTCAGCTGATCGGCTTGGAGTAACACTCGAGGATGCTGGTCCAATCAATGTAAATGACCGATTGATTTCTGTTAACGAATCATTGTACTTGCTCAAATCAGGCTCCTTGATCAGTCTAAGCGATGAAGGCCAAGAGGTTGCCACTGGAGTCACCTATCTTGGCGCTCATGAAGAATTATTGGTGTATGTTGACGATTCAGGAGCACACATTGGCTCAAAGACGATACCAGGAGTAACCTCTCTTGGCCCAATCATATCGCAAGGAGAAACGGTCTGGTTTCTTGGTGAATCAGATGGGCAGGGACAAAAATTGCACCGCTATGACGCGAATGGGTTGCATCTTCTCACCAATTCCATTGCTGGTAACCCTGGTGAGAATTTAGGATTGAGCATATTAGGTCGCCAAATCATCTTTGACGGGCGATGGAATGCAGGCATCGAATCAAGAATCTTGGCCTATAATTTGGATAATGAAACGCTGTTCTTGCTTTCAGAGGAAATTTACTCTCCAGGGATTGGAGCAGGTGCCGTCTCTTTGCAAGGTGCGCTTTGGTTTGATTGTCAGACGCCTTCAATGGGAACTGAGATGTGCAGGTCTGACGGGACAATCGGAGGCACAGGCATTCATCTGGATGCCATGAGCGGTATGTCTGGTTCAGACCCGAGAGATTTGGTGGTGGTTGAGGGGCGAGTAATTGCTTTTGCAAAAATGTGGAATGGAACACATGATTTGGGTTATGCTTTGTATGCATACTCTGAGGAAGGCATAGAACTTCTGTGGGATTTAGAGCCAGGCGTTGGTGAAAGCAATGCAGGACTTTATGGAGATTTAATTTCGACACAAGAACGCGTTTATTTCATCGCTCATGATGACGGATTTGGTCAAGAATTACACGCATGGTCCACTGGTGAATGGCTGGGATATTGGATTCAGTTGGTATCTTGACGCCAATGGTGCTCGGCGGCTAAAGGTTGGCGCCAACCTTGCCCGAAAGCTCTCCGGGAAACTCTGGGTGCGGGTGGCATTTGCCATCGTTTGTGCTCGTTGCGAGATAAACGAGCAAGAACAACTTCAACCATGGATGCATCAAATCCTCTGTTTTGGAGTTGTGTGGCATCCAACCCCTCCTCGATATGCAGACGCAGCATTTCGTCAAGGATTTCGTATGGGGGAAGGCTATCTTGGTCAATCTGATTCGGTGCTAATTCTGCACTCGGCGGTTTGGTTAATGTCGATTGAGTAACGACTTCCTTTCCGTGTCTTGCATTGAAAATTTTCGCAAGAGCATAGACCTCCATTTTGTAGAGGTCACCCAATGGCGCATATCCTCCCGCCATATCTCCATAGAGGGTGCAATAGCCCTGCGCTAACTCAGACTTGTTGCCGGTTGCGATGGCCATTGCGCCGTAAGCATTGGCATATGCCATGATGATGAGACCCCTTAACCGTGCCTGAATATTCTCATTGGCAATAGGAGCCCCCGCAGGAAGCCATTCTTGGAGAAGGTCTTCAGAACCTCGATGAAGTGATTCGATTGGAATTTCTTGATAATGAATCCCCAGCGCATCGGCTGTAGCTTTTGCGTCAACAATACTGTGAGCGGAACTATATCGAGAAGGGAGAGAAAATCCAGTCACATTATCGGGACCAAGAGCCGCAGAAGCAACACAAGCCGCAACTGCACTATCGATACCCCCTGAGAGTCCAAGTACAATTTTATTGAGTCCAGACTTAAGGCAATAGTCTCTCAAGCCTGTGATGACTGCATCCGCAAGATGATCTTGTTGTATGATAGCCTCTTTATTTGAATCGAGAAAACTCACTTCTCCTTCTCCGAGCCAGCGACTGTTCTTTGGCTCATCAATATCAACAAGCAAAACGCCTTCTTGCCATTCAGGCGCAATGACAACCCTACCATCTGGCCATGCTGCTAATGAACCTCCATCAAACAAAAGGTCATCATTTCCTCCGACTTGATTGGCGAGTAAAAACGGATGTTGAAGCGTATTCGATGCCGTTCTAGCCACCTTGATTCTCGTATTCAATTTGTCCATATGGTACGGAGATGCGGAAAGATTGAGCGTTGCATCTAATGCGACTCCTTGGGAGAGCCAATCTGCTATTTGAGAAATAGGATCTGATTCATAATCCATCGGCGTAGCTTTGGCATGCTGCCAAGCATCTTCACAGATGGTCACACCAACATCCAAACCTCCAATGGTTCGAGCAATACCCGGACGGTCATCAGCCTCAAAATATCGAGCCTCATCAAAAACGTCGTAAGTTGGAAGTAATTGTTTTCTCACAACCTCACGTCCGTTACTTTGTGTACGAATGACACCATTTCCAGGTAGCTGGCGCACACCAGAGGGCAATGGAGTGCCAAGAAGTGTTGGAATGGCCGTATCAAGATGAGTCGCAACTTCAGCACAATTTTGGATAAAATCTGCTTGCAGGAGTAAATCACGTGGAGGATACCCGCTTATGGCTAACTCAGTAGAAAGGGCCATTTGAGCGCCTTCTTTCGAGGCTTCTTCAACCAGTTGCGAAATTTTCGCCGCATTGCCATTGATATCCCCCACAACGAGGTTGGCTTGCAGCAGGGCGATAATTCGACTCAAGAGTTCCGCCTCATGTCTGACAAAGGGTGATAGATTCTATGTCTTACGACTTCTAGACTTCTTCCTCATCGTCAAAGTCATCATCATCGATGAAATCTTCTTCATCATAATATTCCGCTTCATCACCATATCCTCTGGTGTATGTAACCAATCGTAACCACATCAAACAAAGTAAACCAAGAAGCGAAGCACCCACAATGGAAAAGCCCAATAATGCTGGATTTGCCTGTTGAAAGACACCATCCATGAACCCTTCAGGCTCAAGTTCTTTGACGTCCACTTTCGCAGATTCGGCCTGCTGATTGTCGATCGTGACTTTCACCCATTGAAGACCTGAATTGGTAGGTTTCCAATCAACTACTAGTGTTTCACGACTCACGGCATTAACCTGAACATTCGTTCTTCGAAGCAATTCTGTCGTTCCATCCAATTTCATGATCTCGATAGTGACTTCTGCCTCTCCTTCCAATGAACCAATATTTTGTACATCGATTTGAACTGCAGAGGTTTCGTCGACCGATATTTGTAATTTTGACAAGCTCACAGCATTTTGCGTGAGAACAAATTCAGGTTGCACATGGTGCATCTGCCACGAGTGGAATGGTTGGTTTCGACTATTATTTGGAGCGACCTCAAAGCTATTTCCTGCCATATCTCTGCCTGTAAGATATACATTGCAAAGCAATTCCTCTTGCATCCAAATCTCATCAACTTCATTGAGGTCTAAAACACCATCAAATTGCATTCTCTGCCCCATTTGGTTGGTTTGATTCACCTGCATGGGAGATTCACCGGCGGCAAGTTGTTCATCTGTTTCTGTTACCGTAACCCACCAATGGAGCATTACGCTATCAACATCAATACCAAAATCTTCTGAGATCATTACTTGAATTGGATAGATGTCATGATGAAGATTTGAATTTGGTCGCGGAGATAGAATCTCTACAGGAATTGGCCCATCTGCATCTACGCCAATCCAGAATACTGATTTTTGCAGATCTGTAACGTCCCTTCCCTGTTCTGGCAAGCATCCTATTGACCAAGACAGAGGGTAATTTCCGTTAATTGACGGGGCTTCTACTTGAGCAAAGAAAAGGCCGTTCTCGGCATCAAACGATTGATATTTGGCATTAATCAAGGTGCTTATTTCACAATTAAAATCAGGAATTTCATCACTTTGGGCAAATACGAGTGAACCTTGTAATTGTAAGATTGAATTCTTTGCTACTCTTGCACCATCTTGTGTTTCTTCACCATTTTCAATCCACAATGACACATCATCTTTAATCATCATTTCAGGAGAAAAACGCCACCGGAGATAAGGGAGGTTAATCTGTGAAGATTGACCTCCATCGTCAGTGACATGGAGGGCAGGTTCCCTACGTAATTCGCCTAATTCTGGTGTTGTCCAGGCGAGTTGTAAATGAATTTCTAACGACAGATCCTTGTCAAATGGGTCGGCAAGTACACTACCAGAAAGCAATGAACATGACAGGATTTCTATATGGTGTGATGATGATGAACATTGATTTGAGGAATCATGCCAAAACAATGACATTCTATCACTTGCGATATTACTTGCTAGTTGTAATTCAATCGTTTCCACATCAGAGGCACCATTAGCCTCAGAAAAATTAGCATACAAAGTGTAGGATTGACCTGGATGGAGCCAATGAGTGATTTCTTTATCCCACGATATCGCATCATCAAGGACTACTGGCGACAAATCTGGCATCAACTGATACATGAACAGGTGGTTTCCTTCTGTACTATCCCCGCCATTTTTGATTGGAATCCCTGCTTGGTCGGTCCCAGTCACGTAACCAACAACCTTTTGTCCGTCAAATCCACCAACATCAGAGAAAGTAGCTGTATAAATTCCAAACGGTTGATCTAAATTTGCTGGTGATGAAAGTGGGATTTTTTGGTACTCACCTTCACTTGGCATTGCATCATTATTGTCATCATCAACCCATTCCATCCACAACATAAGCGATAAATCACTAGGTAAAACCGGTCTATCTGTTACATTGACCTCTACTCTTTGAAAGATGCTGGCAGTTTTGTGGTCATATTTTTGAATTGAACAACCTACAACTTGAGCGGCTAAAGAGTCCACAACAAAGGTTCGATTGATAGAAGTCACATCACCATAACCTGCCCCCGCAGTTGGTTCAATGGAAAGATTCCATTCAATTTCACCTGCAACCAGTGGTACTAAATCAGTAAAATTCCATAATGCACCACCTACATCGCTGACATTTGCTAACTGAGTTCCCCTTCGTGTCAAAATTAGTTCAAACTCATCTTGATATGGATATTCATCAGATTCGGCATTCTGAAATCCAATGTCCGCCTGAATGACGAGGGATTCTCCATTTTTCAGAAATGTATGGGAATTTGACAATAAACCATCAGAATTGGACCAAGTAATTGAACGAATCTCGATATCATTATCAGAAGCTTGATGCGATTGATCACCCCATGAAAATCGAGATGGCATGGTGACAAAACCATCCAATAAACTCAGCCGCATTTCGATGGTAATTTCAGATTGGTCGTCCCAATGTTGTGAAGTACGCCAATGTACGCTTACTTGCTTCGTGTTTTGACCACCCGTTATTTCAACCGGATTTTCATGAAAAATTAGTACGTCTGAATCGCCAGTCCCGATAACTTGGTTTCCAGATATTGGAAGAATCCATTGGGCTGATGCGTCATCTGAACGTAAGTCCAAAATTACAGCATTTGGCGTACTTTCTTGCAAGGCATATGATGCCTCGAAGGTACGCCATTTGTGAGATGGTGTGAGCGTTTGTGAATTGTTTACCACTGCTGAATTCACTATTGAGGCAGTGTCATCATATGTCATTTTGTTAATCTCAATGTGCAAAGCAGATGAGGATTCACTTTGGAGGTAGATCGGAATCTCATGCATTCCTGAAGAAGGTAAAGTCAGTCTTTGAGAATTGATTGTTTTTACAAACCAGTCCATTGCTCCATAATCAATTTCGCTCTGGGCATGATATCCGATACCAAGACCATTGATGAGGTAGCGTCCAGGATCCGCAATAATCTCAACTTTTGCGAACACGAAACTTTGACCTTCTCGGTTGAAAATAGCGGGTCTATTAGCCAACTCATCAGAAAGTGTAGCCCTTTCCTGTTCGTCCATATGCAACTGGTATTTTGAGGTTGAAGAGAAGTCCCTTGAAACAATGGCTTGGCTACCGATTAATACATTCAAGCCTTCCAACCCACCTGCACTGTCAAGGTCAGTGGCTGTTACTTGGAAGTGGTGAATGTCTTGTTTTGGAATCCAGACATCGATAACTGCTTGACCATTGTTCGTTAATGTGGTTTGGTGGCTGAAGTTTCCGTCCCAAAATCGATCTTGCCAACCCCATGTTCCAATTGATGGGTGTTCAAATGACCATTCTTTTTCTTGATCCCATCCAACATCAATAAACGGCGCATAGGGTAGTTCCGTGAATACAAATTCAACTGATATCTCGCTTATGTTCCAATAAACGCTTTGTCCCGTTATTCTTAATTTTGCATTGTAACAGATTTGATTGAATTCATGCTTCTGAGACAGAATCAAGTTTTCCCAAATACCTTGTTCAGTCATTACTTCTAAGGTGATATTACCATTTATCACACCATTAATTTCAATCGCATAGAAAGGCAAACCGGGGCTTAGCCAAGATGATGAAAGTGTAGAACTTACATTCCCAGAAATAACTTCATCTACTGATATGAATTCTGTTCCGTTTAAAATCCAATTAGAGGGGCTAGGTTCGGTGAGAAAAGCATCATTGAGAGCCCCTCCTCCATTGATTGCCCTGATTTGGGGACCGAAGCCACTTGCATTACCTGCCATCTCAATCTTAAGTCGTAATGACGGATATTTTTCCCAATCAATAGATGACAAATCAATAAATTCGCCTGTTTGATTAACATGACCTTCTATTGGTTCAAAACTTGTACCATTCACTACGGTCCAGTTCCACTGAGCATCAGGGTTGGCAGCAAAATCAACATTCATTGAAGCATATGGACCCTCTGACCACTGATAACTGGCCCCATTTGCATATCCAAATGATGGCGATGTCCAACTTCCATTGGGATAGACCAAAGTTCCAAGTCCTGGGTCCACTGGGAAAATCTCTCCACCACAAACCGTGGTACAAGTGATAGACAAATCATCAACATTCCACCCAGTATACTGGACGATGGTGTCGGAACTGCCAATTCCAAATCGAACCTGAAAATTGTCATTTCCATTGACATAACTCGATACAACATGGGACTGGAAGGTAAATTGTTGTTCATTTACGGTCGAGGATGGATTGTGATAAATTTGAACCCATGATCCTGAAACGCTTCTTACTTGGACATATGCGTGATCCCATGTACTGCTTTCAACGCCTAATCTGCGGTAATAGTTAAGGGACCAAGAACCAGTACACTCCCCACATTCTATCGGAGGAGAAGTTGCCCAATAGGTCGTACCAAGGCTGTTTGGATAATTTCCATCAAATGAATAGAGCGCATTTGAGCCAGAATTCACGCCTCCTGGAAGACCTAATGATGAGTCATGCCCGACCTTCCAACCTCCACCAGATGCTAAATTCCATCCGTGATTGGTTGATTCAAAGTCAAATTCAATTGAACTCGCTTTAGGAACAGAAAGATAACCATCCTCTACAGATAAATCGTAGTTGATGGCATCAGGATGATCCCAATCATCTAATGTAAATGCCATCTCCCTTGCTTTATGGTGAGGAGAAACGGTCATTCCAAGAGTTTGTAGCGTTTGGTCATGAGGGATTTCTAATTTGAGTTGACTTGAACTTGCACCTGCAGAAGGGAAGTCAACTACCACGCTATCTCCTTCTTGAGAAAGCAGACCATCACTGGTTTCGGGAAGTTCCTGACCGGCATCAGATAATAAAGGAAGAATGCCGAATGAGATAGAACCGCCAAGAATGAATAAGATGACAAGGCAAATGGAGGTACGAAAAGAACCGCCACGGGCCATATGTAGGCTACACCTTCCTAGTAAATCAAACAGATGCTCAGTGGTGAATTTTGAACGGTTGATTTGAAATCCAATGGCAATTTGGCTACCTCATGCCTGTTCCCTCACCTGCTGGTGAATTTGACCCTGTCAAACTGGAGACTGAGTTGCTAGCTACTTGGAAAAAAGAAGAAACGTTCAATGAATCAGTTCAAGCACGCAAAAATGGAGACCCTTTCATATTTTTAGAAGGGCCTCCTACAGCAAATGGTAAGCCCGGGATTCATCACGTTGTCGCTCGCACATACAAGGATTTGGTTTGTCGATGGAAGACCATGCAAGGTCGATTTGTAGAGCGTAAAGGCGGATGGGATACTCATGGATTACCTGTTGAAATCGAAGTGCAAAAAAAGTTGGGTCTGAAATCGAATCAAGATATTATTGAGTATGGAATGGAAGCGTTCAATCAAGCCTGTCGAGAATCGGTTTGGACCTACGAAGGGGCTTGGAGAGAGATGACTGAGCGCATGGCGTATTGGTGTGATCTTGATGACCCTTACGTGACACTACACAACCCATATGTCGAAAGTTGCTGGTGGGCGATAAAGAAAATGTTCGAACAAGATTTATTGTATCTTGGACACAAAGTTCTTCCATATTGTCCAAGTACAGGCACTTCTTATTCCAGTCACGAAGTTGCTCTTGGTTACAAAGAAGTTGAAGAGCCATCCGTTTACGTGAAATTTAAGCTTGTTGAAGATGATGCGTCTATTCTTGCTTGGACCACAACCCCTTGGACATTACCGGGAAATGTTGGCCTTGCTGTTGGACCAGATGTTGAATATGTCAGAGTAAAGGTTACCAAAAATCCTGAGAAGTGGGAAGGTCATGGCGGAGCAGTAGTCGGAGAAGAACTTATTTTGGCTAAGGATTTATTCAAAGAAGTAATTCGACATCATTGTGATGAAATTGAAGTTATCAAAGGTTCCCAATTGGTTGGAATGGCATACGAACCTCTATTTCCAGGCGCAGTCGAAAAAGGTACATCCAAAACTGCGTGGACGGTTATCCCCGCAGATTGGGTCACAACGACTGATGGTACTGGAGTAGTTCATACTGCGGTGATGTATGGTGAGGATGATTACAATCTAGGAATGGAAGTAGGTCTTCCTGCCCAACACACGGTAGACATGAAGGGATGCTTCATAGAGGGGGTTCACCCTGATTTGGATGGAAAATATGTCAAATCGTGTGATGATATCATCATCCAATACTTACATGGTAAGGGCCTACTTTATCGAGAAAAAATGTACGTACACGACTACCCACATTGCTGGAGAACCGGTGACCCATTGTTGTATTATGCCATGGATTCTTGGTTTGTGAGAATGACCGCTGTCAAGGATAAACTGATTCAATTCAATAACGAAGTCGAATGGGCACCAAACTGGGTCGGCGAAGGTCGATTTGGAGAGTGGCTTCGAAACGTGAAGGATTGGGCCATTTCAAGAGAGAGGTTTTGGGGAACTCCATTACCAGTTTGGCGTTCTGAAGAAGGCGAGATGAAGTGTATCGGTTCTATTGAGGAATTACAAGCGGAGGTGGAAAAAGCGAACCAAGCCGGATTTGAAAACCCAGAATGTCCAGATGATGTGGATTTACACAGACCCATTGTCGATGACTTTGTCCTTGTATCCAATTCAGGTAAGCCAATGCAGAGGGAACCCTTTGTAATGGATTGCTGGTTTGATTCTGGTTGTGCATCCTTCGCACAATGGCATCATCCATTCGATGGTGGAGAAACATTTGAGAATAATTTCCCAATTGACTACATTTGCGAAGGTGTAGACCAAACTCGAGGTTGGTTTTACACTCTTCTTGCTGTTTCCACGACTGTATTTGACTCCATTTGTTACAAAAGTTGTCTTTCTTTGGGACTCATATTAGATGCTGAGGGCAAAAAGATGTCCAAGTCAAGAGGTAATATTGTCAACCCATGGGACCACTTCAATCGAGAAGGAGCAGATGCCACACGATGGTATATGGTGACGGCAGGTGCTCCTTGGAATCCGTTAAAATTTGATGCAAATGGACTGCGCGAAACATATGGAAAAATGTTCTTGACTTTGTGGAATACCTACAAATTCCACGCTGATTATGCGGCATTGGACCAATTCGACTCTTTAACATCACCAAAAGGAGTCAAAGCCCCTCTCGACATCTGGATTGAAAGCCGATTGAATGAAGTCATCGAAGAGACAAACGAGCATTTTGCATCTTGGGATTTCCACAAAGCCGGTCGTTGTATCGAGAACTTTGTGGTCAATGACCTATCAAATTGGTATGTTCGTCGCTCAAGAAGAAGATTGTGGGAAGAAGCTGCAAGCCAAGATAAATTGGCATGTCAACATAGCCTTCACCACGTTCTTTCAACACTTTGTCGACTCATTGCTCCAATTTCCCCATTCATGGCGGATTCAATGCACAGAAATCTTGTGGGAACCTCAGTACATCTCGCTGATTGGCCAGAAGGTGGTGACAAAGATGAAACAGTGCTTGCCAACATGAACTTGGTCAGAGAATTGGCAGAAGCGGGAAGGAAAATCCGTGTTGAACACAAAAGAAGGCAGCGACTACCTTGTGCCCAAGGATGGATCGTATCAGGACCTGATTTGACAGAGTACCATGAAATTCTCGCTGAAGAGTTGAATGTGGAAGCCATTGGTTTAGAACCCGATCTCAATCGATTCCAGAAAACAGAGGTGCATCCAAACCGTCGAAAATTAGGCGCAAAATGCAGACAAGACCTACCCAAGGTCATTTCTGCTTTCGATGAATTAGATCACGAAACGCTTTGGTCAGACCTTCAAGATGGTGTCGTCATGATTGAAGGTTATGAGGTGAGTCTTGAAGACGTGGAGCGAAGAAGGAGCGAAAGAGAAGGATTTGCTGCTCTTACAATCAATGCACATGATGGTTCGGATGTAAGTCTCGTGCTTGATATGAAAGACACCCCCGCTTTGTTATCCAAGGGATTAGCAAGAGACATCACCCGAAGGATACAAGCCAAAAGAAAAGATATGGATTTGGCTATCGAAGATACCATCAAATTGCATGTTTGGATGAACAATGCTCCAACACTTTTCCAGAATGACATCGATTGGATTGTCCAAGAAACAAGAGCATCTGAGCATACCTTTGAGGAAAGTGAAGGAAAGGGAGATTCTTTCGAAGTTGACGGCAGTACGATATGGTATTCCGTTCAATGACATAAGAACGAGGGATTGAAAGATTAGTTAAGTCAGGGATTGACATGCAAAGAACCTCGTTTTGTGCGGTAACGATTCTTATCATGCTTCTTGCAGGTTGTTTTGAAGAACCGTCAAATGAAAGTATCACGACGACACCCAGTATCTTCCAGTCTTACGTCCCAATTGGAGAGTCTCTACCAGGAGATGTTCGGAATTTTACCAGCGTGGATTACACGACTGGAACAATCGTTGAATTTGATTGGTCGTCTTTTGACAAGAACTTTGGCGGCAACTGCTGTGAGCATTATCTTGCAACCACTAAAGAGGGATGGATTCTCAATTTCGGAGGCGAATATCCTACATGGAGCGAAGACAGGGGCAACTCTTGGAATGTTTACATGCCAAGTACGCTCACTGACCCAAGTTGTCGAACACCTAAACCTACCATTTCCGGTCAAGAAGGCCTTGGAGAAGGAAGTATTGTACAAACCATCAATGGAGATTTAATTTCAATGGGCTGGTTCCCATACCCATCAAATAGTGGAGGAGATCAGTTTTACGCCTTCCTTTATGACGAAGAATCTGCCTCTTGGTCATGGTGCTATAACCGACTCACTGAGCCATTCTATGATCGCTCATGGCAAGTTGAAGTCATCGGGCCGATTTCTTCAACCATCGGAAGCGGAGAATATGCGAGTTTGGTTATCTCAAATTTTTGGCATCAGAGCTCGAATCGTGGGGGACAAATCAGCGTTGATGGACTCAACTACTATTATTTCCAATTCCCAGACCGAGACGCGAACCTCGAGACAGTAGAAGTGAATCTCAAGGAAGATTCCCTCGAAGTTGCTTGGGATCACAGCAAACCACACAAAGAAATGAGAGCGTTTCCCGTGCCTTCGGGAGGACTGTATTTTCCTGACTTCTTCGACGATGGCGGCGATGCATGGCTGGATACATCATTGAATTGGTGGAGAGCCACAACCGCTGGTGGAGAAAGTTTGCCATCAGAGTATTGCGCACTTGATTCCAGTACCGCTCTCCATTGTCTCAAAATTAATGGCGTCAATGTACTTCACCAAATTTCTTGGGATGGTGGAGAGACATGGACAAACGAAACCTACAACCTTAGTGATCCAGACTTTGTAGAGGTCCCCGCATCTTCAATTGAAGAATGGGAATTCCATTCAAATGGAGCCCATGATTTGTTTGTTCTTGCCGTAAGGTACCAATCTGCGGAAGGTCCTGACATTGACTTGGCTTTTCACGTACGAGAATTTAGCCAAGGCATCACGCCTGATACCATGACAAAAATAGGTCTTGGTGATTTGGATAGTACCTCTGGCGCAGGCCAAGATATCAGGTTTGATTTTGCTTCCATGGCCATACTCAACGATGGCGGAGCAGTCATTGCTTACCATGATTCCTCAGATGAGGATCCATTGTTTGCTGTTGAGCATACTTTGCCACCATATGGCACTTATGTTTGACCAGTGGTTTAATTGAGGGAATTCTTTCCCCCCAACATGCGTCGTGTAGCCATCGGCATATGCCTTCTCTTGACACTGTTCATACCAGTAGAAGCCGAACCAACCTCAACTGGAGGTATCGTTATCAGTGAAGTTTTGGTATCGCCTAACAATGAAAATTTCAATGGCACTGACTGGAATGGAGATGGTGTATTCGGCTCATCATCAGACCAGTACATCGAATTATGGAATAGCGGCGATGTACCAATCTCTTTGGCTAATTGGACACTTGATGACGAAACTGGTTTTGGCTCTCAGCCTTGTATTTTTGGCAGTGACGTAGTGCTAGATGCCGATGAGCGAGGGGTAATTTATCGAGCTGATTCTGAAATTATGCTAAGTTACTATTATGGCGATGAAGTCAACTTGTTTGATGCAGATGGTCAGTTGGTCGATAATTTGAGTTTTGGAGCAAACACCTCTGACTTTGATTTGAGCCTATATCCAAACGGTTCGGAACCTGACCTTATCAATGGAACCCCAACACCGGGTGCTCCAATGGGAACTGAGGTCGATGCAACCGTTCTAGGCCTCGATTGTCAACCACCTGCGGCGGTTGAAAATACCATCTTTGATCTTCAATCAGGGAATGTTTCTACTGAAACCTCAATCACCTTGACTGATGTGGTGGTTACTTCACCCAATGACCGGTCAGGCAATTTCTTTATTCAAGAGAATGGAGGTGGCGAATACAGTGGAATTTACGTTTATCTCCAAGGTGTTGACTTTACTGCCAATGTTGGTGATGCCCTTACTATCACTGGGGAATATGTCGAATACTACGACCTCAGCGAACTCAAAGTCACATCAGTCAACGATATTGTCGTTACAGGCACCAATGAACCTATCGCCGATACTATTGACCAGGTGCCCACTGATTGGGAAAGTTGGGAGGGTTGCCTGATTTCCCTCAGTGAAGTTGAAGTTACAAGTTCAGCAAACAATTATGGTGAAGCAAGCTTATCTGTAGGTTTAATGCTCGATGATGCGATATACAACCATGGAGCATCTCAAGGAGATATACTGAATATCACCGGTTTGGTTACGTATTCTTATGGAACCTACAAATTAATTCCAAGGTCTGGCCTGGATCTCCTAGGTGGAGATTTAGATAATCTCCAACCAACAGTCGCTGGTATACAACAAGGCATTTTCCCAACTGGAACAGAAGTTACACTTAACCAAGTAGTGGTCACTGCCGATGTCTCGTGGGACCGGTTTTTCATCCAAGACCAAGATGGTGGAAGTTTTACAGGAATCACTGTAGAAACCGGAGAAATTTTTATCGGAGTTAACGTTGGTGATGTCATCAATATCACTGGACAAATCATCGAGCATTATGGACGCACGCAACTAAATATCTCACAATACGAAGATGTTGTGAATACTGGTCAAACAAGCACTCCAGTTGCTGTTACCATTAGTTCTGAACCTGATTCATGGGAACCATACGAAGGGGTTTTGATACGTCTGCAAGGAGTAAAAGCTGTGACCGGTGAAAACACATACGGTGAGGCTGAACTATCATTAAATGTGTATATGGATGACCAATATTACGACTTTGACATTAATCCAAATGATCAATTTGCTTCGATTACAGGTGTACTGGATTATAATTATGGAAAATTCACTGTTTACCCCAGAGATGCCGCTGATTTGGAAGTATTGGTAGTTCCAGTTGACAACAGTGGCCAAGAAAATGACAACTCACAAAATCAACAAGAAAATCAGAGTATCGATGAAGAAGATGAGAATAATCTTGATGTTGATCCAACAAAAAGAGATGTCTCTTCAAGCACAAATGATGAACAAGATGCAGGAGCGTTGTTATTGGTTTTAGCAGTTACAGGAGCCCTTGGAGTCCTCATCGGACTCGGGCTTTACAGTCTCAATAAGTCTGGAAAGGAGGAAGAGTTAGTTGAAGGTGCTCTTATCGAACAAGAACATTTCGTACCAGATTTACCAACTGGACCTCCGCCTAAAGAAGAGTGATCACATATTGCGGCGATATTGACCGCCTACCTGGAACAAAGCATCCGTGATTTGTCCCAGACTCGCAGACTTGACAGTTTCCATCAGTTCAGCAAAGACGTTGCCACCATCTCGTGCCACTTGTTGTAATTTCTTGAGTGCCTCCTTTGTTTCTGATTCATCGGCGTTTTGTGTTTGAATCACTCTGTCCAAGCATGCTTGTTTTTCTTCAGGAGTGGCTCGAGCCAGCTCCATTTCAAAATCATCTGCAGAGGATTCATCGAATGCTGATGCATTTGGATTTTGAAAGGTATTGACACCAACAATCGGTAATGTACCATCATGCTTGAGGTGTTCATAATACATGGACTCATCTTGAATTTTACCTCTTTGATACATGGTCTCCATGGCTCCGAGCACCCCTCCTCTGCGAGAAATGGCTTCAAATTCTTGAAGGACGGCCTCCTCGACCAAATCTGTTAATTCGTCGACAATGAAGGCACCCTGCAATGGATTTTCGGTTTTTGTCCATCCACTCTCTTTGTTGACAATCAACTGTATGGCGAGAGCCCGCCTGACTGATTCTTCTGTTGGCGTAGTAATGGCTTCATCATAGGCATTGGTATGCAATGAGTTGGCATTATCTTGAATGGCAAGCAGTGCCTGAAGTGTGGTACGAATATCATTGAAGTCTATTTCTTGAGCATGTAGGCTTCTGCCGCTTGTTTGTATGTGGTACTTTAATTTCTGAGAACGTGCATCACCATCATACAGATTTCGCATTGCAATGGCCCAGATACGACGCGCCACCCTGCCAATTACGGTATATTCTGGGTCCAAACCATTTGAAAAGAAAAATGAAAGATTAGGGGCGAATTTGTTCACGTCCATGCCCCTTGACCGGTAGTACTCAACATACGTGAAGCCATTTGCTAGTGTAAATGCTAACTGAGTGATTGGGTTTGCTCCAGCTTCAGCAATATGATAACCTGAAATGGATACTGAATAGTGATTTCTCACACCATGATCGATGTAGTATTGCTGGACATCACCCATGAGTTTGAGGGCAAACTCAGTAGAAAAAATGCAGGTGTTTTGTGCCTGATCTTCTTTGAGTATGTCAGCTTGCACGGTACCTCGGACTGATTGAAGTGTTCGTTTTTTTATCTCATGGTAGGTAGGGGCATCAACCAATCGGTCTCCGCGTTTTCCAATTGTCGCTAAACCAAATCCATTGTGAGATGAAGGTAACTCGCCGATATAATTCTCTCCACTTTGGGTTTTATCAAGAAGGTGATTCTCAACTTGCTGATCGATGGCAGCATTCAAGAAAAATGCCAAAATAATCGGCGCTGGTCCATTAATCGTCATCGAAACACTCGTGTTTTTATCACACAAATTGAATCCTGAATACAGACGTTTGGCATCATCAATTGTTGCAATTGACACGCCTGAGTTTCCGACTTTTCCCCATACATCTGGTCGCTCGGAAGGATCTCGGCCATACAAAGTCACGCTATCAAAAGCAGTGGATAAACGCACAAAGTCTTGCCCTTCTGAAAGTAAATGAAATCGACGATTGGTCCGTTCGGGTGAACCCTCACCAGCAAACATTCTTGCAGATAATTCATCGGTTCTTTTGAATGGGAAAACACCTGCTGTGTAAGGAAAACGTCCAGGTACATTTTCTTTCTTTAGCCAAATGAAAAGATCTCCCTCATCAGAAAAAGATGGAAGGGCTACGCGCGGTATTTGCTGATGTGAGAGACTTTCAGTAGTCGTCTCAACTTTGAAATCCTTACCTCGAACATCATAGGTGTACTCGCCTGAACGGTATGCTTCAGCCAATGCGCGGAAATCATTGATTTGTTCAATCTCCGCGCTCCTTGATTCTTGTAAATCTTCTATTTTTTCTTTCAACAAATTGCCAGTTTCTGGCACTTCTTCTCTTGTTATTCTCATTGATTGAAGTGCTCTGAGGCGTTCTGCAATTCGACTATTTTCGTTGTGATAATCACGAATGCTACTGGCTATTTCTGCCAAATAGTGGACTCGTTCTGGAGGAATCACTCCTTTCTTTTGACCCGATGATTTGGACGAAGTGGATGCATGAAATCCTACTTTGGTTGCTAGTTTTTCCCAAAGTAAGTCAACGCCTGGATCTGCAAACTGGCTGGCGATTGTTGCCACTACAGGTAGTGCCTCATCTTCGGCATCAAACAGATTACGATTTCGTCTAACCTGTTTTTTTATGGCTCTAAATGCATCTTCAGAACCTCGTTTCTCAAACTTATTGAGAACGACTACATCTGCTACATCCAACATTTCTATCTTTTCCAGTTGTGTGTGGGCACCAAATTCAGCTGTCATCACATACATGGAAACATCGGCCACGCTTGTGATTGCATCACTGCCTTGTCCGATACCGCTGGTTTCACAAAATATCAGATCAAATCCTACTGATTTTGCCACCTCAATGGCTCGGGGTAAATCTTTGCTGATCTCACTGCCAGATCCTCGACTTGCAAGACTCCTCATGAACAGGCGGTTGTTTGAGAGAGAATTCATCCGGATTCTATCGCCAAGTAATGCTCCTCCTGTACGTTTCCTTGTAGGGTCTACGCACAAAAGACATACTCGCTTGTCTGGATTATCATGCATAATTCGCAGCATTAACTCATCCAACAAACTGGATTTACCAGCACCTCCGGTTCCAGTCACTCCAATAACTGGCACCTCTTTGCTTGAAGAACGGCATTTCTCCACCATATCAGCAAATGTCTCATCATCCGCTGATTCAGATAATGTAAGAAGCAAACCAACTTTTGCCATATCACCAGCATCTACGGGTCCGCTGAGAGTAGCAATACGTTGGTCTTGCACAAGATCAACGGTTGAGGCCTCGCCCATGAGATGGTCAATCATACCTAGTAGGCCCATCGTTCTCCCATCATCTGGAGAGTAGATTTTTGTCACTCCTGATTGATGGAGGTCTCTCATTTCAGGGGGCGTAATTGTACCGCCTCCCCCACCAAAAATTTTGATGTGGGCGCATCCTGCCTCATCGAGTAATTGTCTAATGTAAGTGAAATATTCCATGTGACCTCCTTGATATGAAGTCAAGGCCACGGCATGAGCATCTTCTTGAACGGCACAATCGACCACCTCTTTTGCTGAACGGTCGTGACCTAAATGAATGACTTCAGCGCCTGCATCTTGAATGAGACGACGCATAACATTGATGGCAGCATCATGGCCATCGAAAAGAGAGGCTGCCGTGATAACACGAACCGGCCCAGTCGTTGTCTCAAACGACGGTCTGGGCTCGCTCATACCAAGCCCACTGCAACGAGATTCATGAGTTCATCGCAAAAGATGCTTTCATGAACAGAGCCCTCATGGTAGCATCATGCCTGAGGTGTGGCATCTTGAACCCTCAGAAGTTGCAGTTATCGATGCTAATGCTGCGGCTATGGGTGTGGACATGGATCAGTTGATGATTCGTGCTGCTCAAGGACTGCATCGATGTATACAAGGGAACAAAGGTCATGTGTGGATTTTATGTGGACCAGGGAATAATGGAGGTGATGGATTTCGTCTGGCGATGATGCTTGATGATTGCAGCGTTATTGTATCGCATGAGAAGCAAAAAACCGCTCTTTCTGAACGTGCTCGAAATGACTGTCAGCGAATGATGTACAACGCTGGTGAACTGCCTAATCAAGAACCTGTAATAATCGTCGATTGTCTCCTTGGCGCTGGGAGTAAAGGTGAATTAAGACCAGAAATCACGACCATCTTGCAAAAATTACCGCCACAAATTCCGATTCTTTCATGTGATATTCCAACTGGTTGTGGCTCAAATTTTGAAGTCAAGGCTACAAAAACAGTCTCTTTCATCAGTGCAAAAACCAACATGTATGATGTGAACGGCCAACTTCGTGAATGTGTAGGAGAACTGATCATCGATACCCTTGACTTAGACAAGAGGGTACTCCAACCAGGACCAGGCGACTTACATCGCTATCCTCCTTTCGAGCATAAGGCGACAAAAGGCCAAAGAGGAAGGGTGTTGGTCATTGGAGGAGGCCCATATCACGGAGCACCTATCCTTTCGGGATTATCAGCCATGAGGACAGGTGTCGACCTCGTACATGTTGCGATGCCTCAAAGGGCGGCAATGAAAGTAAAGTGGCCTGCTTCTATGATCCATGAACAAATTGCTGATGAGAATATTTTTACAAATCCAATGCAATTAGTTGAACGATTTAGTGAAGGCAGAGGAATACAATCAGTCGTAATAGGGCCCGGTTTAGGAAAGGACGAGGTAACGCTTGAAGCCGTTCGAACCCTTAGCAAAATATGGAGTCATATACCATTCGTAATCGATGCAGATGCAATTTCTGCCTTCAATGATTGGCCAACTCACATCAAAGGTGTGTTTACGCCTCATGAACAAGAATGGATACAGTGGCTTGGTGATGAAGAAAATACAATCAACACGCTGAAGGGATATGATACCTCTCGATGTGTTGTTGTTACTGGGTCTTGTGATAAGATATTCAGTGGCCAAGGTCGCCGATGTGAAATTGATGGAGGCCATCCAAGAATGGCCATGGGCGGTACCGGAGATATGCTCGCTGGAATGATTGGCGGGTTTTTGGCTCTTGGAATCAATCCATGGGGTGCAGCGAGACTGGCTTGTTGGACACTTCGAGAGGCAGGGAAGAGAGCTGCTAAGGAATTTGGCCCTGGAATGTTACCTGAGGATGTAATTCCGTTCATTTCAAAGGTGCTTAAACTCCACTGATTTCATCTTCTGCCAAGGGGGGGAGTCCCTTTTTTGCTCTGATATAATCCGTGTAATTTCCGTAATATACGGTTACAACTCCATTTTCAAGTTCCCAAATTCGATTCACTACTTGGTCGAGAAACCATCGATCGTGTGAAACGGTGATGAGTGAACCTTCATAGCCCTTCAGTGCTTCTTCTAAGGTCTCTTTTGATTCCATATCTAGGTGATTGGTTGGCTCATCCATGAGGAGTAAATTATTATCTTCGAGCAATAATTTGAGTAATGCTACTCTCGCTCTCTCGCCTCCAGACAATTGCTGGAGTTTTGTATTGACTTGTTCCTTAGAAAATTGAAATCTCCCGAGGGCTGCTCGGATATCTCCATACTCAAAATCAGGACGAAGAACCCCAATTTGCTCGACAGGAGAGAGTGAAAAATCAAGTGTTGCGTGATCTTGGTGAAAATAGCCAATCACGCAACCAGGTGCTACTTCGAGAGAGCCTGATGTCAATTTTTCATCACCGTTTATCAATTTCAAGAGCGTCGTTTTTCCTTGTCCATTGCCCCCTACAATGCCAATACGATCTCCTTTGTGGACCTCTAAATTTTGCTCAGAGAGGATTTGTCGATCGAGACCATCAAAGGCCTTTGTCGCTTTCTTGAATTCCAACACATCTCGACTTGACTTTTCGATGGCCTCGAGATTGAGCACCAATGGTTTCCTCTTCTTTGGAACTCGGGCTTTGAGCGCTTTCAATTCTTGTTGCTGGCGAGTGAGAATCTTATGTTTTGCAGATATTGATTTGTCATATTTGTTGGCTCTCTTCATTTGTTGAATGGCAGAAGTGGTTCCCGACATTTTCTTTTCTAAATTCTTGATGGCCTCGGAGAGTGCTTGTTCGCTGGCCGCTTTTTGGCGGATAAATTGGCTGTAGTTTCCTTTCCATGGCCAAGCCCTAAGATTATCGATTTCTACAATTCTATTGCAAACTTGGTCGAGGAAATAACGGTCGTGGGAAACAATCAATTGGGCTCCTTTGAAATCGACCAAAAAGGATTCGAGCCATTCCGTTGTTTGAATATCGAGGTGGTTGGTTGGCTCGTCCAAGAAAATCACATCGATTCCAGCAAGCCCAACCAGTTGACGAGCCAGTGCGAGTTTTGCTTTTTCACCGCCAGAGAGTTGATTCACTCTCATTTCCATCGGATGACGATCAAGGCCAAGTTTTTCCAATATGCCCTTTGCAATGCCAGCCACATTACCTCCGCCCGAGGAAGCGAGGGTTTGCTGAAGTTCAGAATAACGATCCATGACAGGTTGCCAATCTCCTTCATAGAATGCGGGATCAACCATCTGAGCTTCAATGGCTGCAATCTCATCTTCTAACTCTTGAAATTGCCTTCCCTTTCTTCCTAATTCTTCCTCTATTGATGAGCCCGATTCGATATCACGTATTTGGGTTAAGTATGCCAAACGAATGCCTGGTGCAAAATCGATATCTCCAACATCTTGTTGTTGTTCTGATATCGTGTTGAGGAGTGTGGTTTTTCCGGCCCCATTGTGGCCAACAATACCAACCCGCTCCCCATCATTGATGATGAGGTTGATGTCTTGGAGAACATCGACTGGTCCAAAGGAGCGGTCAACTCCTTCTACTCTGATTAATTCTCGGACCATGTTCTTCGCCCACCTCACGGTGTTTTTGGTTTGTTGGTCGAAAAATTACAGAATTGCGTGCAACTATACCAACTTAATTTCATCGAAATTTGATTCAATCAAGATGATATTTTGTCAATCTCATCCTTGTGTTTCGCCAAAAGGTTTCGAAGTTTTACCTTCATCGATGGTGTGAGCATGTCATTGTCTGTGGTCCATTCGTTTGGATCCAAAATCAAGTGACGAGCGATTTCATAACCCTTCCATTTGGGCGCTGTCATGTTGTTTGTCTTGAGATGCTCGAGTAACCAGTCACGGACGCCTTGGTCATTACACAAGGCCTCATTGTCATCTGATGCAGCAATTCCAGCATCTTTCAATTTCGCACGTAGTGCGTCCATCGATGGATGAACAATCAAGAAAGTGTGCCTCATATCTCTTCCATCAAGGACACATTGTTCAACTAAAGGACTGAGTTTCAAATTTTCTTCTAAGGAAGATGGGGAAACATATTTTCCATTCTCTAACTTAAATTGACTCTTGACACGACCTGTAATTGAGAGGTATCCATCCGAGGTTAATTTACCCAAATCACCGGTTCGGAAACCACCATCTTCCATGATAACTTCCGCTGTGGCTTCAGGCTTGTTCCAATATCCTTTCATGACGTTGGGACCATAGACGATGATTTCACCTTCATCTGGTCGTTCAGGATCGTCCCATGCATCCGTATCGATTTCTACTCTAACGCCATTAGCCACTTTTCCAACTGTGTTTAGTCTGCTGAGTCCTTTACCCATCCAACCGTTTGCTGAAACCAAAGGTGCAGTTTCTGTCAATCCGTATCCTTCGTAGCAATTGAATCCTACCATCTGAATAAACGATGCGACGTCTGGCGATAGTGCAGCCGCTCCTGACATACAGAATCTAATATTGCCACCAAATCTAGCTCTTACCTTCTTCCAAATTATTTTGTCATAAAGTTTGTCAAAGAATCCACTTGGAGGGACTGCATCACATTCGACACCTGCTTTTTGAATACGCTTTTGGGCGGATTTCCTTGCTTTTCCAGACAAAAATCGCTTGACACCGGAAGCTGCAAATTGTGAATTGACTCTATCATAGAATTTATTCCACACACGTGGGACTGCGAGTAATGCTGCTGGTTTAATTTCAATACATTCATCCGCAATTCGAGTTAGGTCCGAGATCAGATTAATGTGCACACCCATTCGAATCATCCAATGCAAATCAAAGGTTGAACCAAATGAGTGAGCCCAAGGAAGGAAAGCAGCATTCTTGTCTCCAGGATATAACTCAAAAACACCTTGAACACAAAGTACGTTTGACAGAGTATTCCAATTTGTGAGCATGACACCCTTTGGATTTCCTGTTGTCCCAGAAGTGTAAATCAAGGTAGAAAGAGCAAACGGGTCGTCTGCAATTTCAAACTCGTTTGAATCGCTCCTTCCTTCGCTGACCAATTGCGTCCACATAGTTACTTCAACCCCTTCTGGAGGAAGTTGATTTGGCTCCTCATCCCCAAGCAAGATGACACCTGAGGAAGGCCAAGCGTCCGCATCAAGGTTTTCACACAATTTGTCAAGAATCTCAGTATTTGCTACCGCAACAATTCTTGGGTCTGCGTCTGCAAGAATATATGCCCACTCTTTTCCATGTTGATTGGTATACATGGCAGTATATGCCGCACCTAATCCGTTGGCTGCGTAAGCGAGTGCTGCCCATTCTACAGAATTGTCGAGAATGATTGCGACTCGGTCTTC
>MDTE01116485.1_pt1 | contig 22711 bp, 20 predicted proteins | sample 811231 | NCBI WGS metagenome assembly MDTE01 (sample SAMN05326651, study PRJNA326480) | marine metagenome | isolation source: seawater | place: Indian Ocean: Red Sea | collected 2010 | reverse complement strand
TCACCTCAAAACTAGTTCTTCCCATAGAGCCGTGGTAGACCACCACGTTGATAGGCTGGGTGTGTAAGTGCGGTAACGCATGTAGCTAACCAGTACTAATAGCTCAATTGGCTTGATTTATGCACTGAAAAAAATTTTTAAAACGGTATTAGGTATTAACCTTAATAAAGGCAAACATTGTGTATTTGCCACTTGGCTCTTTAATTTTTCTAATTTGAATAATTTTATATCCAGCCTTTTTAATTAATAATTCAAAAGATCTTTTACTGAAAATGTGAAAGTGATCTATGAAAAATTCTTCCCTTGAATATCCAATTCTTGATGCCGCAGTTCCATCTGGTAGTTCCAAATAGATTTGGCCATTTTTTTTTAAGTATTTTTTGATTTTTTTTAAAACCACTATTGGTTTTCTAGTGTGCTCCAGAACCTTATTTAAAGTAATAAGATTAAATTTTTTGGAAGTTGAAAATTTTTCAATAAAACCCCTCTTTGTTTTAATTTTTAATTTCCTTTGAATAAAATTTACATTGCTAATGTTAGGTTCTATAGCTTGATATTTCCAAAAATTATTTTTTTTTTTTAAAGCATATAAAAAAAGTCCAAACCCTGCACCGATATCCAATACGTTAAAATTTATATATTTTGAATATTTCTTATATATTTTCAAAATTCTGTTCACTCTGTGGAAATTATCTGATTTTTTATTTAATCTGTAAATTTTCAGCAATCTATCCAACAAATTGTCTCCATAAGATACTTTACTATAATCATTTTCGTAGATTTTATTCATATTCACTTTTGAGATATTAGTATAATGACCACAGATTTTACATTTCATTAATTTTCTAAAATAGTTTTTTATTCTATATTTTGGTTCTGTTTTTGGGGGTTTTATAAAAGTATTTACAACAATTAAACTTTTGGAATCGCAACAAAAACATCTTTTCTTTGGAAATTTATTTGATGCCATTTGTAATTTCTTTAATAATCTTAATTTTATCAGCTTTAAGATACTTCTTAAACTGATTTATTTTTTCTTTATGCACTATCATGATGTAAATAGCTTTAAAGGAATTTTGAGTTATAAATGTTCTAAATTTAAATCTTTTTAATCTTTTGTTAACCGAGGGTGTTGCATAATATCCCCAGTCTTTTTTTACTAAATCATATTGACTTTTTTTTCTTACAAATGTCAGCTGTTCATTATTATTTAGATAAATTTTACCCAAATCTTTAAGCATAGTTTTTTTTAAACCAACAATGAATTTTCTAGGCCTTTTGTTTATTTTAATTTTCATTTCATTACTTTAGACTTATGTTTAAATTCCATCTTCTATTTTTTTTCATCCAAATCTTTTTATTTCTAAATTTTTCACAAATTTGAAAAAATTTTCGTTCACTAATATTGATCAATTTGCAAAATTTTCTTATATCTTCTATAGGTTTTTTTTTTAGGTCATTCTTAATTTCTTTTATTGCTATATTTCTACTTATTCGATTATTTCTAATTTCTAAACTTAAGTTATCAAAGGCTCTAGTAAATCCAAATTTATAAAGTTTAAGATAATGATGAATAGAAATAAGATCATCGTCTATATCAGCGAATTTATACACACCTGTTTTTGGCTTATTACTTTCTTTAAAGCCAAGATATTTAGCAATTTTGTAAATTTTTTTTGGATCCCATTTTATATACTGACCCAAAAAAATAGATTTTTGATTATTATTATTTCTTTGAAATGGTATAGTATTTTTCGAAGTTAGTTTATTATCAAACCAATCATTTATTTTTGTATTAAAATTAATTCCAAACTTTTTTATCCATTTTTCGTCTAGATAGTTGAGCTTATTAGACTCTTTGGTTCCACTATACTCAGTGGCTGGATTTTCTCCCCAAACTATATACTTTATATTATATTTTTTAGCCATTTGGCTTGCAATAGCCCACATTGCCATGTGCATGGGTAATCCTACTGCACCGAATTTAAAAAAAGATTTTTTTAATAGATGAAGTTCAACTTTTCTGTTTATTGTAAAATCAATATGATCTACTCCTAGTCTCATTAAATTATTTAAATTTTCCTGCCCAATTGTAGTTCTAAGTATTGGTTTATAGGAAAAAGTTAGAGGATTTAAATTATGTTTCAGGCAAGTATACACCTGCCAGGTGCTATCTTTGCCGCCACTTACTGGTATTAATACATCATAACCAGATGATTGTTTTTTTATTTGTTTTACAAGTATTTTAAATTTTTTTTTTTGGAGTTTCCAATTTATTTTTTTTTCTTTTTGTTCAAAAGAATTACACACAGAGCAAATTCCATTAATATCAAATTTTACGTTCGGCCTGGTATTTGTTAAAACACATATTTTACACAATACTATTTTCATATTTTTTCAAAAAAAGTTTTACACTTATAACGTTAAAAATGAAATTATTTTCGTCCCCTTTAAATAATTTGGTATTTTTGAAGAACTTTAAAAGTCTTTTTTTATTGATTATTTTGTATATTTGAGACTCCGCTTTCAACAACTTATATATTTCATTTTTTTGATTTTTTATCAAAGTATTTAGAGAGAGATTAAAACCCACTTTTTTCCTATCAAAAATTATATCATTTGGAATAGTATTTTTTCCCACATTCCTCAAAATCCATTTTCCAAAACCATTTTGAATTAATTTTTCAGATGGAATTTGCATCGCCATTTTTAAAATTTGTGTATCTAGAAAAGGAGATCTATTTTCTATAGAAAAATTCATAGCATTTAGATCATCCTGATACAATACTGTTGGTACTACTTCAAAAAACATTTCATTTAGAAGCCTGTTCCTAAATTTATCTTTAGTAATATTATATTCTTTAAAATTTTTTAAAAAATCGTGGTTGTTACTTAAGAAAAGGTCTTTTTTAAAATCTTGGTATTGAAAAAGAAATTTATTTTTATTTAAAATTGTATTATATGTTTTACGATTTATAAGTTTATTCCTGATATATGGTTTAGTGTAATTTTTCCAATTTTTTAAAAAATTCTTTCTCTTTTTAAAATTTTTTAAATAATTTATCATTAAGGAATTGTGGTGGTAGTATCCAGAAAATAATTCATCACCTCCTATTCCACTTATACAAACTTTATAATTTTTTTTTCTGATTTTATTCATTAAATTCCAGTTCAGCATTGATGTTAAAGTTATTAAAGGTTGACAGTATTCGTTTTGCATTTGCTTAAGTTGTTTCAAAAAGTTAATTTTTTTATAACTTAAATTAATAAATTCGTGATCAACATTTAAATTTTTAATTGATTTAATTATATTTTTTCTTTCATCGTACAAATTATCAGCAGATATAACGCTGAAAGTTTTTACATTGTAATTTAATATTTTTTTTGAAAAATAGGTTAAAACACTACTATCTACACCTCCGCTTAATAAAAAAGCGATAGGAACATCAGATCTTAGTCTAATTTTTAGAGACTCTAAAATTTTTTCTTTTGTCTTTTTAATTATAATTTTTTCATCTCTTATTTTTTTTATTTTAATTGATTTTGCAGTCCAATACTTTCTCTCTTTAATTTCGTTGTTATTGTGGTTGATTTCCATGCATGACGACGGATTAAGAATTTTAATTTCATTAAAAAAAGTGTGATTTTTGTTAAAAACAGTCCTATAACCAAAACTTAGAAATTTTCTAATTAATTCAAAGTTAATAGTTAGTTTAAAATTTATCAATTTTTTTATAAATTTTATTTCTGAACCGAAATAAATTTCGTCATTTTTAAGTGTGTAAAGCAAAGGTTTTTCACCAAATCTATCTCTGCAAAGGAAAGTTTTATTTTTTAAACTATCATAATAAGCAATTGCCCACATTCCCTCAAACTTTTTAAATGAATTGAAACCCCAACAATGTATAGATTTGATAAGAACTTCAGTATCAGAACTTGTTGAAAATTTATATCCTCTTCTTTTTAATAAAATCTTTAATTCTTTATAATTATAAATTTCACCATTAAAAATTAATGTTAAGTTTTTGTATTTAAAAGGCTGATGAGATCTTTTTTTGGTATCTATAATTGAGAGCCTCGAGAAAAAAAAGTTTGAAAATATTTTTTTTTTTATTTTTTTTTTTAAATATTTTTGATGATCTGGACCTCTTTTTTTCATTATTTTAAGAAGGCTCTGAACAGTGCTTTTTTTAAATTTTCTATTTCCTATATAACCAGCAATTCCACACATATTTTTTTTTGTTTATATTAGCAGCAACCATTGTATAACCTAAATCAAAAAATTTACTAATGAATAAAATCAATATTGCAGTATTTTTTAATAATCAAAGAGGATTAAAAGTTACAGAGTATTTTTTAAAAAGAAATCAAAAAAAAAAGTTTAATATTAAAATTATATTTATCTCAAAAAAAAATCAGTCTAAAAATTTACTCAATAAAATTAAAAAATATAAAAAACATTTCCCAGTAATAGTGGACAACCCAAACTCAAAATTTGTTGAAAATAAATTAAAAAAAAATAATATTGATTTAAATCTAATTTGTGGATTTCCCTACATTTTAAAAAAAAATATATTTTCTTTACCCAAATATGGTTCAATTAATCTTCACGGAGGACCTTTGCCAAAATATAGAGGGGGCTCTCCATTAAATTGGCAAATAATAAACAATGAAAAGTATATTGGTATAAGCTCTATCAAGGTCGATAAAGGCATAGATACAGGACCAATAATTCTTCAAAAAAAGTTCAAATTAAATTTTAGTGATGATATCTCAGATGTGCATAGAAAGGCGAATAAGTTGTTTCCTCTTCTAGCAAGACAATCAATAAATAAACTAATTAATAAACATAAATTGAAAAAACAAAACCAAAATATAAAAAGTTATTATAAGCAAAGGTCAAAAAAAGATGGTAAAATAATATGGAAAAAAATGACAAATTTACAAGTTTTCAATTTAGTTAGAGCTGTCACGAATCCTTATCCAGGAGCTTTTTGCATAGATTCAAATAATCATGAAGTATTTATTTTAAAATGTAAACCTACAATTAGTAAATCAAAACATAAATTAATCGGAAAAGTTTTTTTTAAAAGAAAATTTCCTGAAGTAAGATGCAAAAAGGGTTCAATTAGAATACTTAAATCGTCTAAAAAATTGTTAAATAATCAATTATTAAATTAGGGCATGTTAGCAATTATTCAAGCTAGAGTTAGCTCAAAAAGATTTCCAGATAAAGTATTGAAAAAAATAAATAAACAAACTGTCCTTGAGCAGGTAATAAACCAAGCAAATGCTGTTTTTCCTCTAAAAAAAATTATTGTTGCAACATCAAGGGGCAAAAAAGACCTTAAAATTTGCAAAATCTGTAAAAAAAAAGGTGTTAAATATTTTAGAGGAGATTTAAATAATGTTTCAAAAAGATTTTATAATATTTTAAATAAATATAACTCAAAATCATTTATAAGAATTTGTGCAGATAGTCCTTTTTTAGATCCTATCTTAGTAAAAAAATTTATCAAAATTTTTAAAAGGAATGAACTTGATTTTATCACAAATGTTTTGCCAAGAACTTTTCCAAGAGGACAGTCAATTGAAATTTTTAATTCAGATATATACAAATCAAATTTTAAAAAAATAAGAAAAGCTAGTGATTTAGAGCACGTTACAACTTTCTTTTATTCTAATAAAAAAAAATTCAAATATCTTAATATTAAAAATAGAAAAAATTTTTCCGATATAAGTATGTGCATAGATTATCCCGATCAACTATTAAATGCTAAAAATATATTTCAAAAAAATAAAATTAGGAAAACATTTAAAAATTGGAAAAAATATATTACTTACTTTAAACGAATTAAATATTAGATATTAATGTTTCTAATTTTGAAAGTGTATTATGTTTGCTAAATTTATCTAGTTCTTTAAAAGATATATGAGATTTTCTAATAGTTTTCCTATAATTTCTTAAAGCGTTAGTTACTGCATTTTGAAAACTTTTATCATTACCCTGTTCATATAAATATCCACCTTTTCCATTTTTAAGCAAAATATTAGAAAGGCCAACATTTTTAGGTGCCACACATGGTATTGAATAAGCGATCGCTTCACCCAGTACATTTGGCGTTCCATCAAATTTTGAGGTTATACAAAGCAAGTCGATAGAGCTGTGATATTTTTTGAAAGGTTTATCTAAATAATTTAAAAATTTGATATTTTTTGAATTTTTAGAGATATTCTTAAGTCTCTTTTTTAAGAATCCATCTCCCAAGATATACACTTTGAAGTGTAACTTATTTTCCAGTTTTATCATATTATTTAAAAAAAATATTGGATCTTTGCTTTCGACAAGTCTTCCAATAAAAAAAACATTATAATTCTTTTTAATTTTTTTTATTATATTAAATTTTTTTTCAAAAAAATTATTTATATGTTGTGCATTTTCTACTTTAAATTTTTTTATGAGCGAAAGCTTATTTTGGTTTGAATAAGTGATAACCAAATCAGCAAATTTATAAAAATAGATTTCAAAATTATTTGTAAACCCTTTATTATTATAAAATTTTTGTTCCTGTTTATTATAAATATTAAAAATAGGATTAGGAGTTCTTAATATTAATTTAAATTTTAATCCTAAAAGTTTTAATAGCAAAAGAACAAAATGATCATCAAGAGAAAATACTATTAATTTTTCTTTTTTTAAAAATAAAATTTTTAAAGCACAAACTATATTATTTAAAATTTTAAATTTATTAAAAATACTAAGCTTAGGTTTTAAAATTTTAATTTTTTTATATTTTTTGATTAATTTTTGATCAGAATTAGTTATTAGAATTATATCATATTTTTTTTTTAAATAATTTAAATAAACATCGAAAGTTCTTTTAATACCATCATTAATTATATTTGGATAAAAAAAATAAATTTTTGGTTTCATTAAAAAAATTATTTATTAATACATTATTAAATCGAACAGCTTATAAATAAGTAATAATATATTGACAATATTAATATTTAGTGGTCATTAATGGAATAAGCAATTATAAATTTTTAAAATTCATGCCAAATATACTCGGAATTAAATATGGGGGCCATGACACGTCAGCCGCCATTATGGTAAAAGGAAAAATAATCGCCGCCTGCGCACAAGAAAGATTTAGTTTAGATAAACATAGTAGAAAATTTCCAATTGATGCAATTAATGAATGTTTAAAAATTGCAAAAATTAAAATTAAAGATATTGACGAGATTGCATTCGTAAATGATTTAAAAAGTTATATTCGCGAAATATATCTTAAGCCAGCAATAAAAGATGACTCAAGAATACAATTTATGCTTAATGATGTAGAGCGTATAAAAAGAGCTTATAATATGGAGTCAATTTTAAGAGAAAAATTAAATTTTAAAGGAAAAATTGGTTTCTACAGACATCATTTGTGTCATGTTGCAAGCGCATATTATCCAAGTGGTTTTAAGAATGCATTATGTGTAAGTTTAGATGGTGTTGGAGAGTATGAGACTGGAATTATGGTTGGCGCAAAAAATGGGAAAATAAAAGTCTTATCAAGTGAAAATGTCTATCCAAATTCTTTAGGGCTAGTCTATTCGGCAATTACTTTTTACTTAGGTTGGAAACATCATTGTGATGAGGGAATAATAATGGGATTAGCACCTTATGGAAATTCAAAAAATATAGTACCTGGTACTAAAAAAACTTATAAATCGTTTTTTAATAAAATAATCAAAGTGAAGAGTGATTTCAAATATGAAGTTAACCCTGAATTTATGGACTATTATAACCAGCGTGACAAATGGGTTTCTGATGATTTCATAAAAATTTTTGGAAAAAAACGTAATTTTAACGATAAAATTACCCAACATCACAAAGATATTGCGGCCGCTTTACAAGAAAGATTAGAGGAAATTGTTTTAAAACAATTAAAAAAAGCAAAGGAAAAATTTAAGTTTAAAAATTTATGTTTAGCAGGAGGTGTTTCATTAAATTGTTCTATGAATGGAGAAATATTAAAGAAAAAAATATTTGATAGAATATTTGTCACTCCTGCGAGTGGAGATGATGGATGTGCAATTGGTGCTTGTTATTTAGCTTATCAAAAATTAAGAAAAAGGTTATTACCAAAAAAAAATTATAATTTCTACTTAGGATCAAGATATTCAAGTACAAAAATAAAAAAATCAATTTTAAAAAGCAAATCTAAATATCAAATTCCATCGGATTTATATAATACAACTGCCAAACTTTTAGCTGATGGAAAAATAGTTGCATGGTTTCAAAATGGAGCAGAGTTTGGACCAAGAGCCTTAGGTAATAGATCAATATTATGTAGGCCTTACCCTGTAAAAATGAAAGATTATTTAAATTCTAGAGTAAAGTTTAGAGAAGAATTTAGGCCATTCGCACCAGCAGTTTTAGAGAAATTTCAAAAAGATTATTTTGAAATTGAACAAAATTCACCACATATGCTGATGGCATGCAAAGTAAAAAAATCCAAAAAAAATATTATTCCCGCTGTTGTTCACGTAGATGATACTTGCAGAGTTCAAACTGTAAATGAAAACCTAAATAATAAATTTAATAATTTATTAGAGGCTTTTTATAATCTTACCAATATTCCAGTTCTTTTAAATACTTCGTTTAACGTAAAAGGGCAGCCAATAGTAAATACACCAGAGCAGGCTATTAATACATTCAAAAATACAAATATTGACGTCCTAGTAATAGACAATTATATCTTAGCAAAAAAATAACTATGTCTGTAATTAGTTTATCCAAACCGAATATATCCAAAAAAGAAATAAGTCTGATCTCAAAAAGTTTAAAATCAGGATGGCTTACTCATGGACCCAATAATTTAATTTTTGAAAAAAATTTTAGCAAATATATAAAAACAAAATATGCAATTTCAATGAACTCTTGTACAAGTGCTTTAGAATGTGCGTTAAAAGCATTAGACAAAAAAGGTGAAATTATAATACCGAGTTGGACATGGGTATCTACGGCAAATGCTGTTTTAAATACCGGCAATACTCCAGTGTTTGCAGATGTAGACTTAAACTCAAGAAATCTGACTGCAGATTTAATTAAAAAAAAAATTACAAAAAAAACAATAGGTGTGATTGTTGTCCATTATGCGGGTTTACCATGCCAAATGAAACAAATACATACTTTAATAAAAAAAAAAAAATTATACCTAATCGAGGATAGTGCTGAAACATTAGGTGCAAAATGTGATAACAAATATACAGGATCTTTTGGAATTGGATGCTTCTCGTTTTTCCCAACAAAAAACATTACAACTACCGAAGGTGGAATGTTAACAACTAATAATAAAAGAATATATGAGAAAATTAAACTTATAATTGCCCATGGCATTAACAAAAAGTTAAAGAAACATTTTTGGAATAGAGAATCATCTTTGGCAGGTCACAATTTTAGATTACCAAACCACTTAGCTCTTCTAGGCATTAGTCAATTAAAAAGATTGAAAAAATTTAACTCAAAAAGACTAAATATAGCAAAAAAATATGATAAATTTCTTAAATCATATAATGGATTTTTTAAAATTCAAAAAATAGACAAAAATTTAACTCATAGTTATCAAATGTATACTTTTTTAGTTAATGGCAGTTATAGAAATAATTTATTATATTATTTAAGATCAAAAAAAATTGAAGCGTCTGCACATTTTGACCCACCTTTGCATAAACAAAAATATTTAAGTAAATATTCAAACAAAAGTTTAAAAAATACAAATTTATTAGCTAAGCAAATTATTTCTTTACCAATTTATCCTGACCTTAGAGACTTAGAAATATATAAAATTAAAAAAACAATAAATGAATGGTATAAAAAAAATGTCTTATAAAAACTATTTAATTACAGGAGGATTAGGATTAATAGGTTCACACCTAGCTAAAAAAATATTTTTAAAAGAAAAAAACTCAAGAATAATTATTCTTGATAATTTTACCGTATATATTGATCCATTATATCAAGCATATAAGGACCACAGAAAAGATAGATTTAAGGAAATAATAAATTACAAAGAGTATAGAAGCTCAAAGTCAAAAAGAATTTTAATTGAAAGAGGAAATGCACAAGACCCAAAAATAGTTATTGAGCTCTTACAAAAATACAAACCCGAAATAATTTTTCATACAGCAGCTATGCCTTTGGCAAGATTAAAAAATGCTGTAGTTAAAGAGTTTAGAGAGGGCTCAGTGGACACAACATCAAATTTATTAGAATGCGCAAAATATGTTCAAGATATTTCAAAATACAAACTCAAGAGATTTTTGTATATCTCTTCAAGCATGGTCTACGGTGATTTTAAGAAGAAATACGTAGTTGAAGATGATAAATTATCTCCAAAAGAAGTATACGGAACTATGAAACTTGCGGGTGAAATTATAACTAGGGGCCTATGTAAAGAATACAAAATCCCATACAATATTATTAGACCTTCAGCGGTATATGGACCTACAGATATGAATTATAGAGTTTCTCAATATTTTATAGAAAAAGCTATGCTTAATGAAAAAATAACTGTTCATGGAAAAAAAGAAGCGCTAGATTTTACTTTCATAGATGATTTGGTTGATGGTTGTTGGCTAGCGGCTAAGTCAAAAAAAGGTATAAATGAAACCTTTAATATAACTTTTGGAAAAGCAAGAACTCTTGTTGATTATGTAAAAATTTTAAAAAAATATTTTAAAAATTTAAAATTTGAAGTTATTAAAAGAGATGAAAAAAGACCAAAAAGAGGAACATTAAAAATCGATAAAGCTAAAAAAATTTTAGGCTTTAGACCAAAAATAAATCTAGAAAAAGGTATTGAAATTTATATTAAAAATTTCAGAAGAAAATAATGAAAATAATTGCAGAAATAGGGTGGAACCACATGGGAGATATGAGTCTGGCAAAAAAGATGATTGAGAGTGCCGCTGAAAATGGAGCAGACTATTGTAAATTTCAAACATGGTCCGTAAAAAACCTTAAAAAGGGAAAATGGGATGAGGATGGTAGAAGAGAGATATATGAATCAGCACAATTATCGCAAGATCAACATTATGAACTCTTTGAGTATTGTAAAAAATTTAATACTAATTTTTTGACGACAATTTTTAATTTATCTGATTTAGATTTTTTAAGTAATTTAAATAAAAAAATAATAAAAATAGGAAGTCCTGAAATATATAATTTAGATTTAATAACAAGTTGTCTAGAGAAATTTGAGGTAGTTTTACTCTCAACTGGTGCTTCAATGTGGAGCGAAGTAGAAAGGCTTAAAAAAGTTAAAAATGTAGAAAAATTAGTTCTATTGCATTGTGTGTCCTCTTATCCTTGTAAGCCAGAAAATATTAATTTCCCCAAAATGGAGGAATTAAAAAAAATAACTAAAAATATTGGTTACAGTGGTCATTTTGAGGGTATCAATGATGCTTTGATCGCACTAGTTTTGGGTGCAAAATATATAGAAAAGCATTTTACAGTAGACAATTCTTTACCTGGAAGAGACAATAAATTTGCAATTACTCCTGCTGAATTATTAAAGCTCAAAAATTTTAGGAATAATTTAAATGAAATGATGATTGATAATGGTCTAGATCTTCAAAACTGTGAAGAAGAAATATTTAAAACAATACGAGGACGATGGTCAGGAAATCATCAGGTATAACTTTATTTATTTTAATTAATTTTTTATTTTTAATAGATGAATTAAAAAAAATTTACTCAAGATTTATTTTTTATAAAAAAAAAAAAATTATTCAAAATAAAAAAACAAATAAAAAATTTATAAATTTTAACAAATATATCTTTAACGAGAATTCTAAAAAAAATATAGTTATAACAAGTTTTTTAAATATATTTGAGTACTTACATTTCGAATATTTAGTTGGTGTATATTTGTCTAATTTACAAAAAAAAAAAGTTATTGCTTTAGTAGAAAAGAAAGATTCAATTTCAAAATTATATTTTGAGAAACTAGGAATTAATGAAATTTATTATTTTGAAGAACCTAATTTATTTATTAGATATATGAATTTGGTTAATTCATACCTTTTACTAAATAAAATAAAAAATATAGATGAATTTTTGAAATTTAAATACAAATCTATACCAGTCGGTCAAATAATCTATTCACACTATGCAAGATACTCAGGTGTACCGACAATTAACAAAATTATTCCAAATTTTTTTACTCTATTTTCTACATTTTTGAGTTATTACGCAGTTTTTGGAAAAATAATAAAAAATTTAAATATAGATACTGCTGTACAAAGTGAAATCCAATTTATGCCCGGAGCAGTATTTTTGAGTCAGGCTTTAAAACATAAAGTAAATGTTTTTTCAAGAATAGGTAAAGACAAGGTTTCTTTGAGAAAAATAAATAGATTAAATGATATTTATATGAACAGGTTTCATTATGATAAGCAAATAGTTAAAAAATTAAATTTAAGTAGTCATAAAAACAAATTAGTAAAATTAGGTAAAAATATTGTAAAAAGAAGATTCTATGGAGAACAAAATCTTAATGATGAAATAGATCTTGAATATTTTAAAGCGCAGCGAAATAGAAATGTAATCACACACAAAAAGAATAATATAAATATATATAAATTATTTAATTGGGATAATAGGAAACCAATAGCTTTAGTTCTAGCAAATGATCTTACAGATGGAATATTTGAGCGTCCAAAACCACTTTTCAAAGACAATTATGTTTGGTTAGAGCAAACATTAGTTGAGGCTTCAAAAAATACAAATTTTAATTGGTTAATAAAACCGCATCCAAGAGAAATAAAGAATAGTGTTAAATTAACAACCAAATCTCTTATGTCAAAATTTGATAATTTTGAACATATGAAACTTCTTACACAACCATTAAATTCAATTAATTTAATTAAAATTATAAAAGTAGTTTTTACTTCCCACGGAACTGGGGGGTACGAGTATCCAATATTTGGTGTTGCATCTGTCAATGCCGCAGAATCTATTTATACAGGTTTGAATATTGCTCAAAATCCAAAAAATATTTTTGAATATAAAAAATTTATAAAAAATCTTCATAAAAATTATAAAAAGCTTAAATTTAATAGACATAATGCGTGTCTGTTTTCACTTTTATTCACTGAACTAGGATTAATAGAATTTCCATCAGTTAAGTTAAAAGAAAATCTTTACAACGTATATAGTAATGAATATTGGAATGATTTAATAAAAATCTATAATGAATTTGAAATAAAAAATAATTTTGATATTAAAAATGATATTTTTTACAAAAGTCTTAAATATCAATTAGATAAGAAAAAAACACATACTATAGATATTAGATATTTAGAAAAGTATTTAAAAAAATATTAAGATACTTGTAGTAATAAAAAATGAAAAATTATTTATCAAAAATTCCTACTGTTTTAGAAAAAGAAGAAATTAACAAAAGTATAATCATATTTATTCTAACATTAATTTGCAGTGTTACAGAATTAATTGGCATTGGATTAATAATTCCAATTATACAAATATTTATCGGAAGCCAAGCTCAATTTCATTTAACATTTATTCCCGAGTATTTACGAACTAGCGCAGAGAATTTATTAATATTTACTTTGTTATGTTTTCTACTAATTAATATTATTAAGTTTTTTTTAAATAAAATGCTTATAAAAAAACAAAATAGTTTTTGTCACAATTTAAATGCAAAAATAACTAAAAAGTTATTTAAGCTTTACTTAAATCAAGATTATAGTTTTTTTGTTAATAAAAGCTCATCTGAATTAATTAGAAATCTTGTTCATGAATGTGTTTTATTTTCTATTGGACTTGTTTTTCAGGTTTTAAGACTTATTTCTGAGTCAGTTATTTTTATTTCTATATCTGTATTTCTACTTATTTATAATTTTCAAATTGCTTTGTTCTCACTAGTTCTTTTTTCAATTTTAGGTTTTTTCTTAATCAAAAGAAATGACAAGAATTTAAAATTTTGGGGTAAAATGAGACAGTTTCATTCAGCTCAAGCTCTAAGACAATTACAACAAAGTTTTGGCAGCTATAGAGAACTTATAATTAATAATTTAATTAATATTTTTTTCAAACAATATTCATATCATGTTGAAGAAAATGCCAAATTTGGGATTAATAAAGACACAGTTATTCAAATGCCAAGATTAATTTTGGAGCTTGTAGCTGTTTTTGTTTTAATTTCAATAATTACTTTTTTAATTATTCAAGGAAACTCTTTGTCAGAAATATTGGTTTTGTTGGGGGTTATTTTTTATAGTACGCTACGATTACTTCCTTCTATTTCAAAAATTGTAGTTGCTGCTCAAAACATAAAATATAATAAGGCTGTTTTTGATGTAATCTATACAGGGTTAACAAATTATAATAATTTTGCTTTTGAAAGCAATAATAAACCAAATCAAAATGATGGATTTAAAGATTTTAATAAAATAATTTTAAATGAAGTAGGTTTTTCATATTCAAAGGAAAAAAAAATATTTCAAAATCTTAATCTTATAATTAATAAAGGGGACAAAATTGGTATTGTTGGAAAAACAGGCTCTGGTAAATCGACACTTACAAATATATTATGTGGATTAATTGATATTGAGGACGGGCAAATTTATACTGACGATAATAAAAATAAAAAAAACTATAAATCTATTCAAAAGTTAATTGGTTATGTTCCTCAATCAGTGTCAATTTTTGATGAGTCGATAATATTTAATATAAGTTTAAAAGATAAAGTTAGTGATCAAGAACTTGAAAAAATAAATAAAATTTTAGAAATTGTTGATTTAACAAATGTAGTAGAAAATTTAACTCAAAAGCACTATGAAAAAATAGGTGAAAATGGCTCTAAATTATCTGGTGGTCAAAATCAAAGATTGGGAATAGCGCGTGCTTTATTTAAAGATCCGACGATATTAATTTTAGATGAAGCAACAAATGCACTAGATATCATAACTGAAGAAAAAATTATTAATAATGTATTAAATTATTTTTCAACTTTAACCATAATTTCAATTTCCCATCGACCAGCTTCTTTAAAATTTTGTGATAAAATAATTGAAATTAAAAATTTTAATATAGTTACAAAGGGAAGCTAAGCTCTCTTTCTTTGATTATTGTTCCATAAATTTAACCACTCATTGAAATGCTTATTTCCATGTACTTTTCCATTGCAGTTACATTTAGAACAGGGTAGTTCTTCTCTTTTTCCATTAAAGAGCATTTTTCTAAACTTATCATAAACTTTTCCAGTCCATATTTCAAAAAACTCTTTTTGCATTAAGTTTCCTAGAGGATTTTTTCGTTGCCAATCATGTGGACATAAATATACATCACCATTCCAATCAACTTGAATGTGGTAAGCAGGATAAAAACATTTTTTATTTATTAGGTCTTTTACATCAATTTGTTTTCCATTCTTTACAGTACCAGCCCTATTAGTAATGTAATCGGAAAACTCCTCTCCCTTGTGCCACCTATCTCTTAAAACTACAAAATCTCTAGGAACTTTTGCATCTCTTATCATATCATTGAACTTATCAATTTGTTCTGGCCCGTCATACATGCTCAAAACAATTTTTGATACTTTTGAATTATATAAATCAATTAATTTTTTTTTTGTTAAGGGATCGCCATTTGTAACTATTTCAATACCCCAAAATTCACCGATTGCATTTGTTATTTCGGTTATTTTAGAATGTAGCAAAGGTTCACCATATCCACACAATGTAAAAAAACCATCAAAATTTATTTTTTTCAAATCTTGAATAATTTTATTAATTAAAACCATTTCCATTCTCATATGTGTGTCAGGAGCTATGTTTGGGTCAGATTTAGGGCAAAAACTGCAGGTTCTATTACAAACATCGATTAAACTTAATTCAATCCAACTAGGAAGTGGTACGCCTTTATAAAGTTGTGGATCTCTATCTAAAATTGGTTTTTTTCTATTGATATTTTTTTCAATTGTTTCTTTAGGGTTAGATTGAGAGTTATGACCAATTTTCATTTCCATATAACCAAACAAATTATAGATACTAAACTTTACCTCTATGCTTTCTTATTAAATTTTAAAAATATTTTTTAATTCCTAAACATATATTTTTTATTAAAAAATCAACCTTATTTCTATTTATCATTGAAGAAAAGAAAATAACACCATTCTTTGGATATAATATTCTTCTTTGATATAAATATCTTTTAAAACTAAGTATTTTGTTTCTTTTCTTCTTTTCAAGAAAGTCTCTTACAATTATATTTTTAACATTAGTTTTTGTAAATATTATTCTTAAAAAACTATCAAATCTATAAACTTGTACATCAAGATTGTTTTCCTTTGAAAAACTATTTACTTTTTTTTGAAAAAATTCTGCATTCGTTATTATTTTATTTATAATATTTTTATTTCTATTGATAAATGAAAGTGTGTTAAAGCTAGAAAAAACAGAATAATTATTTGCAGAAAAAGTTCCACCAAAAAATATTTTTTTTTTGAGATTATTAATTTTTTTTGAAATCTTTTTATTTATTAGAATAAATGAAATTGGTAAGCCCCCTCCAATTGCCTTACCCGCTATGGTTATATCCGGCAAAATATTAAATTTATTTTGAACACTTCCTTCTTTTGTTCTAATACCCGTTATAACTTCATCAAATATTAGAATAATATTTTTTTTAGTACAATAATCTCTCAAAAATTTTAAGTATTGCTTTCTACTTTGTAAAGGTAATGATGCAGGAATAGGTTCTATAATAATACAAGATACATCTTTATGAAATTTATCTAATATTTTTTTTGATCTTTTAATATCATTAAATGGTAAAATTTTAACATTCTTTTGAAAATTACTTGATATACCAGAAGAAATTGGCAAGGGCTTAAGGTTGTTTTTTGAAAAAAAAAGTGTTTGGTCCACAGATCCATGCCAACTTCCATTAACTATAAAAATTTTAGATTTATTTTTTTTTAAAGCTCTGGCTATTCGTATCGCTTTAGTTACACTTTCAGATCCAGTAGTACAATAAACCAATTTATAAGTACTCTTGAAGTTTTTTTTAATTAAAGAAAAGATTTTTTTATGGATTTTTGAATAGTCTAAATTTGATAAAGAAATTTTTTTTTCAATTATTTTTTTTAAAGTATATTTAAATATTTGATTATTATGTCCAAACAACAATACGCCATTTTGCAAAGATAAGTCAAAATACTTTTTTTTATTTATGTAAATGTAATCATTTTCGGCTTTTTTAAGTGTAATTAATTTTTTCATAAATTATATTTTAAATTTAATAGTCTAATATAAATTATTTATTTCTTTCCATTTCTAAAATAAATTGTTCAATTTTATTAATAACTCTATCTGAAGGCAAAGTTTTGCCATCAGACATTAAATTATTTTTTCTATATTTATTTAATTCTTTACTATTAGCATTTATCTCTTTAAAGAGTTTTTTTTGAAAACTTTTTGAAATACTAAAAAAATTGTCGATATCTATTGAAAAAGTTTTAAATTCGTCTTTGTATAAATTTATTCTATTCTTTAAATAATTACCTAACAAGTTTGTATCAAATGATATTATTTTTTTCTTTGAGATTACCGCATCAATAACCGATGAGCTTTCATGAAAAATTACAATTGAAGAATTGTATATTTTTTTATCTGTATTCCCCTTTTTTATTTTGAATGAAGGGACTAATTTTTTATAATCTTTAAAATTTGTTGATGGATGAAGCATTATTTCCACTTTCTTTTTAAAAAATTTTTCAAGAATTTTTAAACTTTTTGCTAAATTGGAGAGATATTGTTTTTCGTTAGACAATATTTTTTTTCCATCTCTAATTAACATGTCTTGATGTTTATAATTTCCATCTATAAAAATTATATTACCTGTTTTATTCTTATGTTTATGTTTATGATAACCTTCATAAGCATTACAATTAATTTTTTCAATCTCATCATAATTTAATAGAAATTTAAGAGATGAAAATTTTACAATCAATCTTCTCACAATACTATTATTAAATTTTTCTACAATTTGTTTTCTTGAATCAAAGTAAAATTTTGTCCTAGGGAAAATGTTTAGTAACACAAGCATTCTAAAAAAAAATTTATTTAAATATTTTACTAGTCTAAATATTTGATTTCTAAAGTTTATATCGATTTTTTCTCCATAACTCTCATTACTAATAAAACCAATGTTCATAATAAAAATGAGATGTATATTTTTTTTATTTATTAAAAATCTTTCTTTAAAATTTAATATACTCCTCCCTATAGCATCGATAGCAAATAATTGTTTATCTTTTATTTCCTCTAAAAATTGGCTGCTGTTTTTTATATTCTTTATCTCTAATGTTTTGGGTTTAAATAATTTATATATTCGAAAATTATTTTTAATTTTTGACTCGTTAAAACTGTATATTATAAATTTTCCATGGTATTTGATTAATCGAGATATAAAGTGCTTATAAATATTTATTGTTTTTTCCAAATTTTCACCACAAGTTAAAAGACAATAGATATAATTGTTTTCTTTAAATTTTCTTTTTTTTATTGAATATTTCATTATTTTTTGAATTTTAGACTTTTGCTAATAACATCTTAAATATTGTTTTGGAATGATTTTATATTTTCCTTGCATTCGAAATTTATTTGAAAGCCAATTTGGATTTGAAATAAATCTTCTACCAACAGCAACAAGATCAAGCTTTCCTTTCTCTAAAATATTTTCAATATATTTTTTAGGATATATTTGACCGGTAGAACTTATTAATACTTTAGTTTTAGATTTAATTTTTGATGAAAAGTTAACTCTAAAACCCTTTTTAAACTTTAACTTTGTAATTGGAATAATGCCACCACTTGAAATACAGGCATAATCTAATTTCAACTTCGTAAGTTTATTTATTAAATAAACGCAGTCTTTTTCTTGCAATCCTCTCTCTAAATGATCTTTTCCAGTAATTCTAGCACCAAAAATTTTTTTATTTTTTTTTATTTTTGATAAACCTTTAAAAATTTCTAATATAATTCTAGTTCTTTTTTTTAAATTTCCACCATAATCATCTTTCCTTTGATTTGAAATAGGTGAAAAAAATTGATGTAACAGGTATCCATGAGCTATATGAATTTCAACTCCATCATATCCACAATTAAAAGCAAGATTAGCAGTTGAAACAAATTGACTTATAATTTTTTTTATTTCCGATTTGCTAGCTTTTTTTGGAACTGGCCAACCTTCATCTCTTTTTATAGATGAGGCAGAAATAGTTTTCCAAGATTTTTTTCCTTTTAATGGAGTGTTTGAGTTTATCCATGGAATTTCAGAAGACCCCTTTCTTCCAGAGTGTGAAATCTGAAGAATGATCGGAACATTTTGTATTTTTTTAAGATGATTTATAAGTTTTTTATGAGCTTTCATTTGAGAAGAATTATAAAGGCACAGATCTTTAGTTGATATTCTTCCTACTTTAGATACCGCAGTTGACTCAACTATTATCGATCCTGCTCCAGTTTTAATTAGTTTTGATAGGTGATTATAGTGCCACTTTGAAGGTTTTCCATTATTAGCAGAGTATTGACACATTGGAGATACCATTACTCTGTTATTAAGATTTACTCCGTTTATAATAATATTTTCAAATATCACTTTTTTTCGCAACTACAAAATCATTATGAGGATGAAATATAGCATGTGGATATGACCAATAAGTTTCTATAAATAGTTTTCCAAGACCTTGTCCAAGTTTTGGCAAATGAGGTATTCCATCGCTATCAATCATAGAATTTAAAGGAGTTGCAAATCTTATCCACTCACCAATTTTTTGATTTTTAAATTTTAATCTAGCTATTAATGCTACATCAGGGTTAACAAGCTCCAATCCAAGTCTATTCATCTTTGTATATATTTGTTTTAACGTTGTAGCTTTTTTAAATCCCAAAGAGGAAACTTTAACTCTATACAGATTATAACTTTTTTTTGATATTTTGATTTTATTTCTTTTATTTTTATAAATATTTTCTATCCATGCACTGTAAACTATTTTTCTTCTTCTTAACTCTTTAAAGCAATGATCTATAGAACTATATTTACTTGTATCAACATTCACAAACTTTTTTAGTTTCAATCTCATTAAATATTTATTTTTTTCTAATTATGTCAGGTTTATTTAACATGAATTCTATACTTTTTTTTGTTTTACGCAAATTTAAAATTATACATGATTTTTCACCTCGCAGCTAAATCAGATGTATGAAATTCTTAAATAAATAAAAAAAATAACTTCTTTAGTATTTCAAAAAAATTAATAGCTCGCTTAATTTTTTTTCCCATGATCAAAAAAATTTTACTCAGTAAGTGGATTAATATTTAAATTTTATATTTAACTCATCAAATAATTCATTAGACAATTTTTTAATAGTTTTTTTAAAATCATTATAAATCATTATGTCTGGTTTTTTTGGGTATTCTGGTTTTATTTTTATTCCTACTAGATCTTTTGTTTTTTTATATAATTTTTTATAATTTTTTGAAATTATTTTTTTTTGATCAGCTTTAAGATAAATTTCGATATAATATTTAATTTTTTTTCTATTACGTTTTCTTACTTTTTCTATAAGAACACCTCCGGCAAATAACACATTTATATTTTGATCAGTAATTTCTTGAAAAAGTTTTGAATACATTATTCCTATTTTTTTTCTTCCTTCAAAACTATAATCATTTAGATCAAGGATTTTTCTTATATCATCACCATTAAATAATATTGTACTACCAAATTTTTTTTTAATTTTGTTTATTATTTTATTAGCAATCGAAGTCTTACCAGCGCCCGGTAAGCCAGTAATCCAAAATAAAATTCCTTTCTTCTTGTTTGATGAAATAGCTATAGATTTATTTATTTTTTTTTTCACTTTTTTGTTTATATATAGATTATTTTTAAAAAATAGTTTTTTTAAGGAAATTTGAAATTTAAATGGTTAAAGTATGTTTTTTTTATATTTATTTGTAATTCAAATGATTATAAAAATTATTTTTATTAGGATTGTTTTGATTGTTATTTTCAAAGTTTAAAAAATTTAGAATATAGCTTAGATTTAAGGAATTTCGCATTATTTCCAACGTATCAAAAGATGAGAAAATTCATTAATTATTTCTTTATAAGTTTGTTTAAAAGTTTCTTTGTTGCAAACAATTTTATAATACTCGTAGTTTTTTTTAGTTAATTCATTAATTTTTTGTTCATCAAAACAAATACTTAAACGTTCATAAAAATCCATTGGAGAATTAATATCAATTTGAATTAAATGGTTGTTTATACTGTTGTCAGATATTAATCCTTTAGTATAAAAAATTATTTTTTTAAAATAAAAAGATTCATATATAGGCAAATTGGTTGGTCCACAAAAAGTGGGCATTACAACAGCATCTGTATTTTTATACAATGATATTACCTCATCATCATTTAAAAAATTAAAGACAGTAAAATAATTATTCAAATTTTTGGAAGTAATCATTTGTTTTATATAATTGTAATTCCCTTTTTTTCCTCCGCAAAAAATAAAATGATAATTCTCATCTTTTTTTTTCTGTAAAATCTCTGCAGTTTCAATAATATACATATGATTTTTATGTGCCCAAAATTGAGCTGGATAAAAAATTAATTTTTTGTTTAAAGGTAAATTTAGTTTTTCAAAAATTTTGCTATATTTAGTTTCCTTATCTTCGCTGTTTTCAAATAAAGTTGGTAAAAAAGGTATAAAATTTTGCACAACAATATTATCTTTTTTAACTTTATATAAATTTATTAAATCATCTTTATTTGAATTGTGTGGTACTAAGATTTTAAATGCTCTAAAAATAATTTCATTTAAAAGTTTCTCTTTATTCTGATAGGTAAATCTTTCATTGTGCTCAGGAAATTGACTATTTTTTTTATGATCTAGATCCCAAATGTTAGATATATAAGCAACATCATTACAAAACATTGAAAGCATTGATGGTCCTAAAAAAATAACTAAGTCATATTGATTTTTTTTAAGATATTTTGAAAAAGGATGTTGTAGTTTAAATTTATTTAATATTTCTTTTATTAAATCAATTTCAAATAATTTTGAATAATACTCAAATATTTTATTTTTTTTATAAATCTTACTTTTTAATTTATTATTTTTTAAGTAGTTCTTAGCCTCAACATTAGTGGTTATGAACTCAAACTGGGATTTATATTCTTTTATTTCATTTAATAATAAACATGATTGTAATGATTGAAAAAAACCACCACCCATTTTTGGAGAACCCTCAAAATAAACTCCAATTTTCATAATTTTATTTTAATTTTCTAATATATTTTTTATATTCATAAAATTCTGTTTAATTGAATCATTAAAATATTTAATTCTTTTTTCTCTTAATTTTTTTATAATTTCAGAATAAGCATTTATTTTATCGTAAATGTTATAAATTTCATTATTTATGTCATAAATATTCTCAATTATTTCTCCGACATAATGTCTATCTTTAAAAAAGTATAAATCATTAAGATTACTCTGTTTTAATACTCTTTCATTCCTCGAAATAAATATTATTGGTCTTAATTTTGAAAAAGCATATGTATAAGCAGTGCCAGAAAAGTCCGTGATTAAGATTTTAGATTTCGCATAACTATCTAAATAT
>MDTE01126807.1_pt1 | contig 22715 bp, 19 predicted proteins | sample 811231 | NCBI WGS metagenome assembly MDTE01 (sample SAMN05326651, study PRJNA326480) | marine metagenome | isolation source: seawater | place: Indian Ocean: Red Sea | collected 2010 | reverse complement strand
TGAGTCGCCGTGAGTTGGCGTTCGACCTGGATGGCTAAAGACTGACGCGTATACTCATCCAGCAGCGTCATCATTTTCAGCGTGCCCCCCTTGTCGGTCCGATCGAAAAGTAGAGTAGGACATGGGCGCCTGTGCGGCGTTACCACCGCCGGTTTCCCATGCCCTCTCACCAAACCGGACATGCACCTTTCGTTATGCATCCGGCTCTCCAGAAGTCACGGCGTAGTCGGGTTTACCCATCCAGCCGCGCCGGTAGCGTCTGATGGGAATACATCCCATGAGAAACTGCTCGTGCGGTCCTTGGCACCACACCTTCTGGCGTCCGTTTGTTACATCCTAATTGGCCCAACTTTTAGGTCCCGCTCAGTGTGCTGGTCGCATCGGTGGGATCAAACCCGCCGCCGAACTCATCGGCATAGACGGTGGTCTGAGCCAACACGTCTACCGCGCTGACCGTCAAGAAAAGCGTAATAACACAAAGATGTTTAAACTTAATTGTCTTCTTCCTACTATCGACCCGGTTCGAATCCAAAAGAATATAAATCAGCGTTTTGAAGCAAAAAGCGTATTCGTACCGGCCTGCCTATCAGCGCGAAAAGCTGTTCCCTGACCTCCCATTGTACTTCAGCACGCGTTTCATTGGTCCGCAGAACCCGCGAACTTGCCAGAGGCGGCGACGCGTTGGCGTTAGGATCAATTAACTCCACGCGCACCGAACCACTGGATGCATCGACGTTTAAGAAAAATATTCCAGGATGCCACCGAACGACTCTGGTGAGCAATTCGGCGGCACCGTCAGATCGGATCGACACATAACCTTCGCGACGCCACGACGCCAGCCCCATCTGGTAGTGTAGCGTGTTCTCTTGCCGCCATCGTTTATCAAGGCACCAGAGGGGACAGGCGGCGTACAAATAGTACTCTTGATCCTCTAGAGCGACCGGATGAGTTGCGCCGTCGATGCGACCGGCGTCCCACATGCCTTCATGGCCGAGCGGCAAGATCGGTTGACCGGGAGCGAACCGGTGCCAAGTATGGTCGTCGCGTGACCATGCCAATTCCATCGCCGTGGGCAGGTGGGTAGGAGTATTGTTTCCGCTTCCGGCAACCTCGCGCATCACCTGCAGCAGTCCGATCCAGACGTCTCCCACCCGCCACGCCGGCATACCGTGGTACTGCAGGTCCGGCGGGTCGCCATCACGATCGGCCCAGAAGATAGGCTCCTGGTCCGACCAGTCCACTCCGTCGCGACTTTCGGCCCGACCAACGGCACGCTTCATGCGCGCACTGTTGCCATCCAGTAAGATGCGCCGCTCGAGCCAGCCTTGTTCTCCTAAAAGACGGCTCGGACCGAATAACTCCGTCGGTCCGCCATTGCCGTATCGCCATCCTCTCGGCATCACGAATGCGTCGATGCGCCTGCCGGTTCGACGGCCGGACTCGTTTACCTCGTCACCCGACCAATGATTGAGTTTATTATGGCTGACAAAGAGCTTGTCAATGGGGTCCCATACAACGTCCGGCACGTCGCCCAGCTGATGCATGATTAACGACATTTATATATCCGGCTGACGACAATTAAAATTCCCGGTTTTTTCGCATCTCCGTATCCTAGTCCAGATCCTTTTCAAGGAGGTCTGGATGGTTACGGATCAACAAGTGAGGCGATTGATGAAGCATCTGAGTGACCAGCGGCCGTTGGGCGTGGCTGCGGCCCAAGCCGGGATGGACGAGAAAACCGCCCGTAAGTATCGAGATTCGGGCCAATTACCCAGCCAGGGGCGGGTGCCCCACACCTGGCGGACTCGTCCGGACCCGTTTGCCGCGGTGTGGGCGGAGGTCGCCGCGGCGTTGGCGGTCAATCCGGGCTTGCAAGCCAAGACGTTGTTTGACCAGTTACAGCGACAGTATCCGGGTCGCTTTAGCGATGGCCAACTACGCACCCTACAACGGCGGATCAAAGTCTGGCGGGCGACCGAAGGCCCCCCCAAAGAGGTGTTTTTTCCCCAGGTCCACCCGCCCGGTCAGTTGGCCCAGTCGGATTTCACCCATATGGGGTCGTTGAGTATCACCTTGGCGGGTCAGCCCTTTGTCCATCTGCTCTATCATTTTGTGTTGACCTATTCGAATTGGGAAACAGGTATGATCTGTTTCTCCGAGAGTTTTGAAAGCCTCAGCGCTGGCCTCCAGCAGGCCTTATGGGAGTTGGGCGGGGTGCCGCAGCAGCATCAGACCGACCGGCTCACCGCGGCGATTCCCCCCAAGTCGCGTACCGACACTTTTACCACCCGCTATGCGGCGCTGTTGCGCCACTATGGGCTGGAAGGTCGGCTCATCCAGGCGGCCAGCCCGCATGAAAACGGCGATATCGAGCAGCGGCACCATCGCTTGAAACAGGCGGTAGAGCAGGCGCTGTTGCTGCGCGGCAGCCGCGATTTTGCCGACCGGGCCGCCTATGCGGCCTTTTTGCGCGGGCTGTTTGCCCAACTCAATGCCGGCCGCCAGGAGCGGTTGGCCCAAGAGCGGTTGCGCTTGGGGCCCTTGCCCGCTCAGCCATTAGATCCCAGCAAACGGCTGCAGGTCAAGGTCGGCCCTTCTTCCACCATCCGCGTCAGCCACAACGTCTACTCCGTAGACAGCCGGCTCATCGGCGAAACGCTCGAGGTCCACCTCCACGCCGAGCACCTGGAGCTGTGGTATGCCCGCCGTCGGATCGAAACCATGCCGCGGTTGCGCGGAGAAAGTCAGGCGCTGATCCAATACCGGCATCTGATTGACTGGCTGGTGAAAAAGCCGGGGGCTTTCGAAAACTATCGCTACCGCGCCGCCTTATTTCCCTCCAGTCGCTTTCGCATGGCCTACGATGCGTTGAGACGGCACCATCCACCCCGCCAGGCCGACCGGGAGTATCTGTCCATCCTTCACCTGGCCGCCCACCAGGGGGAAGCCCTCGTCGAGCCGGTCCTCGAAACCTTGGTGGTGCACACCGACGCCTTTACTGGGGCCACCGTCGAGGCGCATCTGGCGGGGCCGGCCCCGTCCCGGCCCGATCCAGAGGTAGCCATCGCCCCGGTGGATCTGACCGTGTATGACGGTTTGCTGGAGGTCGACGTATGAGTCGGGCGGCCCCGTTGAAAACCGAATTGACCCAGGTCCTCAAGGACTTGCGGCTACCCACCATGCGGGCCTGCTACGCCGAAGCGGCCGACCAGGCGCGCCAGGAGGACTTGCCTTACGAGGGCTACCTGTTAGAAGTGGCTCGGCGCGAAAGCGAGACCCGGCGCCAGCATCGCATCCAGCGCTACCTACGCCAATCCAAACTGCCGCTGGAAAAAAATTGGCAAACCCTGGAGCGCGCACGCTGGCCCAAAAAACTCCAGGCCCAGCTGACCACCCTGCTCGACGGCTCGTTTTTGGACCGGTGCGAAAACGTATTGGCCTTCGGTAATCCCGGCGCAGGTAAAACCCATGTACTGTGTGCGCTGGGCCAGGAACTGATCCATCAGGATCGACAGATCCTGTTTATGCCCTGCAATCTGTTGGTGCAGGAATTATTGCTGGCCAAGCGCGAGCTGACCCTGCCACGGCTGTTAAAACGATGGAGCAAGTACGACGGGCTCATCCTCGATGACATCGGCTATGTCCAGCACAGCCGCGAGGAAATGGAAGTCCTTTTCGCGCTGCTGGCCCATCGCTATGAGCGCGGCAGTGTCCTGATTACCAGCAATTTACCCTTTTCCCAATGGGAGACCATCTTCAAAGATCCTATGACCACGGCCGCCGCCATTGATCGGCTCGTCCATCACTGCGTCATTTTGGAGATGAATCTACCCAGTTATCGGCTGGAACAATCCAAAAAGAAAAAGAAGGCGACCACCACAACGAACACGACACCCAAAAAATCCACCTAATCCGGGAATTTTAATTGTCGCTAGACCGAAAAAATACTTGACGTTTATCAAAGGGGGAGCTGCGGCCACTAGGAACCCTAAATTCCTATCTCTAAATGCCTTCATTTCCACTACTCTCTTTTTTCTGGTTTTCCCAGAGCGCAATTTCCCGCTTAAGCTTTCGAAACTCCTCGATATGTTGGCCCCTGTCACTCTCACCCCAGCGGGATATGCACTGCAAGTAATGCTGAGTGGCCTTAAAATAAAATTCGTCTGCCTGCTCGGATTTACCTTCTTTTTTCGCCTCCCTCGCATCGCGCCACCTGAGCTGTGCCATGCGATACAAATAGGCCCGCCTGATTTCATTAATCCGACCTATGGCACTGAATGCCTCAGCCGATGGTTGACGCCGGTACACCATGGCCATTGATTGAAATGTAAGTCCCAAAAAGTGCTCTAGCCTGCTGACATCCGCCCTTTCTTTTTCAGCAATATTTAGATAGACCTTTCCCATGGCTATCAAGGTTTCGTTGATCTCACGCTCAGGGAAATCGGCACCAAGCGTTTCTCCACCCCCCTCAACACCCCCGTCATTAGACTCCTCTCGCCCCTGCCCGACAAGGGTGCGAAGGTGTCTATCCACCAAGATAGCCTCATAAGTTTTGAGCTCTTCGACCAGCCATGACTGCGGATCCCGATTATATTTTAATGCCGAATCTTGCAGAGCGCGAAATAGCTTGATCCTTTCTTTAAAAAACACGCTCAGAAACAATTCATCTATATTTTCCCATCCCTCCTTTTTCTCATGCTCTTTATAATAGCCTAGGGCCAGCCAATTTCTGCCTTCCCTTTTCATCTTTCTGATCTTACTTGTCTTGGAGGAGATTACATATTTAGCTTTTTCGAGGAAATAATAAGGAGTGGTGACGGGAGCCCAATTTCTTTTTTCTGCCCTTTTGGTATAAATTTTATTATAATTGGCTCCGCGCTGCAGAATATCGTCAAAATAGCGTGCAAGACTTTCCTCATCGCGAATGTACTGGCCGAATTGGGCAAGCCATTCCAGATTCAGATCGGCCGGCGAATTGTGGATCTGCCCCATTAGAATCGAGTCCATTTCCGCTTTCTTCTCGGCGGCAGAAAGTTCCACTGGCAATTGGTTTTGAACTTCAGGTGTTCTTAAAATCCGCCCTTTTTTGGCTTCTTTCCCGGCTTGGGCTCTAACCACCGATGCAGAAAAATTCTCCCTAGAATCCGATTTTGGATCCTCGGCCTTGTCTTCACCCGACCAACCCAAACTCACAACGATCAGGGCAACAGCTAGCACAACCAGACCGGGAACGAATATTATTAAGGGATTAATTTTTATTCGGGCCATTTTCAACTTCCTCGGCAGACTCTAATCTAATGTATATTACCAGGGTACCATGAGCAACAAATGGCGCTTGACATAGCTGCAAGTTCCCAGTATATAGCCTATTATGCATATACCTCCAAAGGCACACATCCACCTGATTGCAATTTGCGGCACGGCCATGGCTTCTTTGGCCGGAATGCTCAAAGAACGCGGCTATTTTATAAGTGGATCAGATCACCATATATATCCCCCAATGAGCACTTATCTGGAAGAACTTGGCATTGATGTTCAGGAAGGTTTCTCTGCCTCTCGACTAGATCCCCCCCCCGACCTGGTCGTCGTAGGCAATGCGGTTTCGCGCGGCAATCCCGAAGTGGAGATTACCCTAAACAAAAAAATCCCCTACCTATCGCTCCCGGAAATCTTGAAGGACCTTTTTCTCCGCGGCAAACGTCCCATAGTCATAACCGGTACCCATGGGAAAACCACCACCACTGCAATAACCGCGCACTTACTAAACCAGGCAGGTCTGGCGCCCTCCTACCTCGTCGCCGGGTTGCCGCGCAATTTCCAACGCTCCTATCAGCTGGGTAAAGGGGAATTTTTTGTCATTGAAGGAGATGAATATGACAGTGCATTCTTCGCTAAAACCGCAAAATTTTTTCATTATTTACCCGAAATTCTAATCCTCAATAACATCGAATTTGACCACGCTGACATATACGATGACCTGAACGCGATCAAAAAGGCCTTCGCGCAATTAATTAATATGGTCCCGCAGAACGGACTCCTTCTCGCAGGCGCCGATGACCCCGTAATTTCTGAAGTTATCTCCGCTTCCTTTGCACCAGTTCAGACCTTCGGTTTTGGCCCCATGGCCTACTGGCGGGCAGCCGAGATCGAAGTTTCACCCCGGGGGCACTCTTTCACCGCCTTAAGAGAGGGTAAAGTACTGGGACGCTTTGAATTACCTCTGACCGGTAAATACAATATACGCAATGCCCTGGCCGCTCTGGGTGCTGGTATTGCCGCTGGCCTCACCACGGCACAAATCCAGTCGGGCTTCCATACATTTAAAGGCATCAAACGGCGCCAGGAATGTCTCGGTAAAATCAATGATATCATCCTCATCGACGATTTTGCCCACCATCCCACGGCAGTTGAACAAACTTTGCTTGGACTGCGGCAAGCGCATCCCAATCGCCGCATGTGGGCCGTTTTTGAGCCGGCCAGTGCGACCAACGCCCGGGCTCTATTCGAGGACAGATACCTGCGCGCTTTTGCACCTGCGGATCAGGTAATCATCGGCAAGGTACCCCGGCCCGAGCGAGCCCGACAGGATCAACCCTTTTCGCCCGCTCGCATTGTACAACTTCTGCGCCAACACGACAGAAGAGCCTGGCACATTCCCACCGCAACTGATATAGTCGGCCACATACTGTCCTCCGCCCAATCTGGAGATATCGTGGTGTTTATGAGCAATAGCGGCTTTGGCCACGTTCAGCGGACTCTTCTCGAAGCTTTGCAGGAAAAATATGGCACATAAATTGCTAAATGATACCCTATGATACGCTTTTTTTTTATTTTTTGCACGCTCCTTTTATTCTCTACTGCATTTGCGCAAAATGCTGGGATTAAACGCCTGGGCGCAGAATTACAGAGCCCCAATACCGCCATCCGACGTCAGGCGGCTATAGGTCTGGGACGAGCGAGTCACCCTCAGAGTGTGAGGTTATTGCACTCTGCTTTATCGACGGAGCGCCAAACCTCTATCCGGCTTGAGATAGTCCGCGCCCTTAGCAACATTGCCTTTTTGCGCTACCCGGGCTATAAGGAAGCCTTGAAAGCCCTGGGAGATGCTGCTAACGATGCCATCGAGCCGGATGGGGACGTGCGTCTTAGAGCGACTGAAGCCCTCTGGGAAGCAGGAAAAAAAGACTTGCTAAACCCTGTCCCCTTCCTGAATCGCAACCTCGACGACAAGAGTCTGAACCTGCGTTTCGCCGCCGTAAAGATGCTGCGAAAACTCGGTACTCCCGAGGCTATTCCAGGCCTGGGAAAGGCGGCCCTGGACAAAACCCAAGCCGCGACTATCCGCTTGAAAGCCATTGAAGCACTGGGAGCTATCTCGTTGTTTGATCTTGGTCCCTTAGGCCGAAGGGTAGCGGAAAACAACATCGAGGTAGCAAACCGACTGGGCTCGGTACCCATAGTTGACTTAAAAGCTCTAACGCGTCGGCATGAACTCCAAATTAGCTACCTGGCCAGCGTGGTCCGAGACTCAGATAGCAGCAACTCCCTCGCTTTGCAAGCAATCAAATCCATCGGCCGGGTTAAGGACAAATCTTCAATACCCGTCCTCCGGGAGGTCATCGAAACCCACCAAAGCCCGGCAGTTCGCAAACAGGCTATCCGCATTCTCAGTCACGTTCTCGCCAGCCAATACGAATAACCCGCATCGGAACAAACTAATTTCACCCTATCCATTGGATTTTTGCCCCATAGGTTGAAAAGCCCCCCTTATACCCAATCCTACTTCCCGCCTCATGCAGGTGACACAAATGATTAGCACAATACTCATCCATCGGCCTATGCTAAATTTTTACACTTCCCTATTTTTTACATCTTTTTGTTTTTATTATACTTAAAAAAACAACGGCCCTGCGGCACACATTTTGCCAACAGTGGTGTAAATCTCTCTCTACTTTTCGAGACGAGACTACTCAATTCCCTTATCCCACAGGAGGTTGGCATGTATTTTCTTATCGTCCTATCGTTCCTTGCCTTTGGACAATCCGCCCAGGCGGCCCCCCCTAGAGAAGTAGTCTTCAGCGAAATCATGTGGATGGGCAGCAGTTCATCCAGTGCAGACGAATGGATCGAGTTATATAACAGGAGTGATGATGAAATAGACCTGGCTGGATGGACTATTGCCCGCCCTAACAACGCGGGAGAGGAAATCATGCTCTCGATACCTGAAGGGAAAATTCCCCCTCGCACGACCTTCCTCATCGCCAATTATCATCCCGATGATTCACGCTCCCTGTTGAATACTCAGCCACAATTAGTCGATCCTTCCCTAGCCCTGCCCAATACCAAATTGCAGTTAAAGCTATACAATCGTCTCCCGAAAGAAGGTGGCGAACTTATTGATTTGGCAGATGACGGCAAGGGAGCCCCCCTCGCCGGTGACAACACCCTAAAAAAATCCATGGTTCGGATACTTCTCGACCAGGACGGGACACTGCCGACAAGTTGGGCGACGGCAAAAATGGCTAGGGGATGGGACAAAGAGGCGGAAGAACGTGGTACACCGGGTTTCATACCCGATTATCTGCAAACCGGCAGTTCAACCGCACAACCTAATACTACTCAAGTTCAGGCCACAGCCTGGGCGAAGATAAAATATAACCCAACTTTGAGATAGGGAGATAAAGATAAACGCATGAAGCCCGGAAGAAATAGATCCTTCCGGGCTTCATGCATTATTATGATAATTTTAAACTACCGAGCGAATTGACTCACATTGGCAATGCCGCCGGGTTGGGTCAAGGCAAAGACAATCAGGTTAACCCCAAATTGCAACCCACGTTCTCTTTCGCTATCCGCTTGTGTATCGCCCCAGTACCAGCTAATATTTAGATCGCTGAATACCACGACTACCCTTCCACGTAGTTCAAGCATCTCTAAATCAAAAACATTCCCGCCTGGGGCTCCGCCCATGGGAGGTCCATCTGGAAAATTCCAGAAGCTCTCATAAAGAGGATGACTTTTGGGAATTTTCTGCCATTTGGCTCCATCGCTACCCAATACCAGCGGATCTTTGACTAGGGCTTTGAACTGGCGGTCAAAGGGAGTACCTTCAACACCGGGGTCCGTATTGTTTAGTTTATTGTCACCATCGCTCTGGCGGATATCATCGGCATAGAGAAAACCACCTGCTTTCAAATAATTGCCCAGATTTTGCTTTTCCGTATCGCTAATCTGGAAAATTGCATCCCACCCCGTCAAATACAAAAATGGAGCGGTCAAAATTTTTGGGTCGCTCAGTTCCAGTGTCGTCCCAGCAATCCTAGCCTTGATTTTGGTATGATCCCGCATGTAGCGCATCAATTCTTCGGCGGCCGTGGGAAAACGATCCCTATTTTTATCAGCCACATCATAATCGACGATGGTCATGTTGAAGAAACCTTTAATGTTCTTCTTATCTTCGGGATCCTGAATAATTACCGCTTGATAGCGGCCAATATCCAGATCCTCAATGCTCAACAACTCTTGCTTGAGACTGAGCGCTTCCTGCACTGGAGTTGCCGTTTCAGTTAGCTCAATCATCTCGACTTGATCAAACGAAAGTTCTTCGGCTTTTGCACCACTAAAGGCACCCAGAGTCTGAGTGCCGGGCAAAACTGCACCCAAGAGGTCGCTACCTACAGCAGATACATCGGCAATAGCCGAAATATCCTGGGGCAAATCAGGTGGGGCCAATGAGGCTAGCATCTCCATCTGGACTTCGGAAATTTCCGGCCGCTTTGCAAGGTCAAAATTTTTCTGCAGAATCGGCGGCGGAGCCTGGAAGCGGATAAAGCGCTGCTCCTCTTCATCAATTGCCGTCGCAAAGAAATATGCATAAATAAACACACCGGCATGTGCAGTCAGGGCTACCAGAAAAGACGAACTCATGCCAATCCTATGCCCAGACGTAGCCTTGTACAGAGCAAAAATCAACAGGAGAACGCCGGACAAGCCGAAGGCTATGGCTATCCACTTAGACAGAATAAACCCAAGGTGGATGAGTATAGCAAGTCCGAAGACACCATATAGGATTTTTTTATGCTCGTCCACGATTATCCTTTACCTCAGTTAAAATGGGAAAAATCACCTGATTCCCCCTATTGCCTATTGGGTTCCGTAGCTATTACCTGATCAACAACGCCCACAGAGCGAGCAATATCCATAATGTTGACAATCTGCCCATGAGTGGCACGCTCATCACCCTGTATAATTATCATGGTTGTATTATCCAGAATCTCTCTCTTGGCCGAAATTTCATCTTTCAAGGTGGCAAAAGTCACCGTCTTGTGATTCAGTTTCATATTGCCATCCTGATCGACCACAATAAAGAGGTTCTCCTTCTCCGGAGCCTGAGCTTCTTCTGCTTCGGGAAGCTTGATATCAAGACCTGGAGTAATGGCGAACACAGCCGTAACCATGAAGAAGATCAGCAACTGGAAGACCACGTCGATCATAGGGGTCAGATCAAGGTGTTGTTCCTCTTTTTTACTTTCGACAGCCATTTATGACCTCCGAACTTGGTAAGGGAAATATATCAAGCACTCTGTGAGCCTTGCCAGCGCCGTAGCAGGGCATCTACAAATCCATGTCCATAGGCCTCAAACTGAATGGCTTTACCAGATGCACGGGTGCTGAAGTAGCTATAAATTGCCAGTGAAGGAACGGCAATCACTAGGCCGGTTACAGTTGTAATAAGAGCCTCTGAGATACCCGCAGCTACGATCGTAGGCTCACCAAGACCCTTTTCGGCAATTCCTTCAAAAGCGTTGATCATTCCATTAACCGTACCGAGCAACCCTAGCAACACAACGGAAGAGGCCACGAAACTGATAACCGATAGATAGCGCTCCAAGTAACCGAGAGCGGCGCGCTCAACGGTTCCATTCATCTCGGCACGCATCTCTTCCATGGTGCGCTGTTCTTGCGATAGATGCTCGAAACGTTCGATACCTTCACTATATACCTCACCCTCCATCTTGCCAACTTCGGAGCAGTATTCCCTAAGCTGGTCAAAAGATGCACCTGAGTCAATCCGTGAGTTGATATCGGTAGTCACCTCTGCCAATTCATTTTCAGACCGCATCCGCGCATAAGTGAGCACCCGTTCCAGAAAGAAGGCCAAAGCCATTACAGACCACAGCCCCAGAGGATACATAAAAGGTCCGCCATTCCGAAAAAATTCTATCATTGTTCTATACTCCTTGTTGGGGGGTTAAACACCATATATTTTCCAAAACTCCTCTTACTACGCCCTTAAAGGACACGTGCTTCTTCCATGGCTTCCAACTGCTTTTTGGCAAAATCCACTTGTATCTGGTACTTGGACTTGTCACTATAGCTTTCGACTACCCTCTGGAAAATATCTCCAGCCTTCCGGTAATCTTCCTCCGCCATGTAGGATGCCGCAATATTAACCGCAGCATTCACTGCCTGATCGCTGTTGGGGTATTTTTCCTGCACCTCGTTAAAGATCTTTCGCGCTTCATCATAATTCTGACTGTCAAAAAACTGTTCGCCCTGGGCATAGAGATTATAGGCGTCGATTTCGGCCAGGTGCCCCAATAATACACCCGCCTTTTTGCGCAACGCTTTATCCTGCTTCGTCTTTAGTTTATTTTCGGGGTAAATACTCAGGAATTTTTCGTAACTTGCCGTTGCCAATTCGTATTCTTTAAGGCCGTAGTAATAATCTCCAAGCGTGAACTGACTCCGAGCCCCATAGCGGCCTTCGGGGAATTTTTCTACGATTTTTTCAAAAATTGGGATAGCTTCTTCGGTCCTCTCCAGATTAATTAAGCACCAGGCCTGGTTGTAGAGCGCGTCATCGGCATATTGCGAACTGGGATAGCGGTCAAGAATCTTCTGGTAGTAGACCATGGCATCCCGATTATTTCGATCTTTTTCTTCAAGCGTTTTGCCCCTGATATTGAAGATGGCATCTCCAGCCCGAAAGAGCGCCTCATCGGCAAATTTTGACTTCGGAAAATTGATCGACAGTTGCTCGAAGACTCCACTAGCATCCCGCCATTTACCCAACCTATAGCGAGCCCAGGCATCGTAATAATAGGCAAAAACGGCACGCTCATCTTCTGGATATTGGGTGTAATAGTCTTCAAATGTCTTGGACATAGCCGGCAAGATATTTAGGTCATTAGTAGAGAGTTTCTGGTAGCAGATGCCAATCTGGAACAAGGCATTTTTGGCCCAGCCTATCTGCGGATAATTTTCTATTATGCTAGCATAAATCTCTATGGCTTTGGGATAATCCTCTGATTTAAAGTAGCTATTTCCCTGGATGAATAGAGCATTGGAAATACTCTCTATATCAATCGCCAGGTCGATCAACTGCTGAGTCGCCTCAATGCTTTTCTGGAACTGATTAAGCCTGAAGTAGGCACTTGCGAGACGAATCAAGACCCGTTGCTTCTCCTCTTCCGACTGCGTTCCTGCAAGCAAATCTTCGTAGATCTCGATGGCCTCCCTGGGATCCTGCTTTTCGGCCATGGAGATCAACTGCAGACGGGCAGAACGGACCAGGCTTTCATCGCCTTTTTCGATCACTTCATCCAACAAAGTCTTAGCTTGACCTTCCTCACCCTTAGCAGAATAGGAAAGAGCCATCGAAAAGGTGATTTTCAAGCGCATTGTCTCGGCCAAATCCATGTCGAGCAACCACTGATAATCTGCCAGTGCCCGGTCGTAACGCCCGACGTAATGATAGGCCAGACCACGCCCATAGCGAACGTCCCGGATAACATTGCTTTCGGGATAGTCCTCTATGACCAGAGTATACCGATTTAATGCATCTAGATAATTCTTGTTATTCAAATCGAGTTGGGCCATCTGGAAGTGGGCACGGGCCTCAAGTCCGGGATCGCCTGTAACTCCTTCAAGCAATTCCCCAAGAAGCTGTTTACCCTCAGCCGAGCGACCTTCTTTTATGTGAATATTAGCCGCTTCAATCAAAGCCGCGATATAGGTCTCGCGCGCATCCCGGCCGACCTTGGAAAAAGCGTCAATAGCTTCATCCAAACGCCCTTCTTCCCGGTAGAGTCGGCCCAGACCATAATAGGCGTCTGCAACCTCGCGAGAATCGGGATAATTCTGGGAAATTGATTCATAGGCCTTTAGGGCTTCCGGTATATTCTGCTTTTCCTGGTTGAGCCAAGCAATTCGCAACAAACATCTGGGAGCCTGATCCGAACGGGAGAATGACTCGACCACCCGGCTGTAGTGCTTGAGTGCTTCCTCTGCCTCGCCAAGTTTTTCGGAAGACCAGGCAGCGGTATAAAGTGCTGCCGCCCGCAAATCGGTGTCGCTATCGGGATAATTTTCCAGAACGCCGAGGTATTCCTTGCGGGCTTCGGCAAAATCACCGCCGTAATAGCGGGCCTCTCCCTTATAGTACTGCGCAGAAGAGGGGTAGGGAGTATCGCTGTAGAGCTCGATAACCTGATTGTAGGTATTGTAGGCGTTTTCGTAACGTTCCCATTCGAGATAGTTATCACCCATTCGCATCTGAACTTTGGCTTTATAAAAACGTTCTTCCGCTGTCTCCTGGGCGGCTATGAGCTCTTTATAGGCATTTTCGTATTGATTGGTCTTGCGAAAGATTTCCGCCACGCGCAGTGATGAAGTTTCAAAAAGTTGGCGGTAATCTTCAAAGTCCACATTTTTACCTTCGCGAAATGACCCGCGCAAGAGTTCAAACATGCGGTCGTAGAGGTCGCGAACCTCTCGGTAGGCAGCTATGGCCTGTTCGTCGTACCCCAATTGGTCAAAAGCATTGGCCTTTAAATAGACGGCCTGCGCAATTACAGGGCTGTTTGGATACTTGTCCAGGACGAGGTGCGCCTGGTCAACGGCTTCCTGATATTCACCTTTTGCATAGTGCGAACTGGCAATGCGAAACTGGGAATCAGCAGCGTACCTGTCCTCCGGGTAAGCCTCGAGCATAGCTAGCAATGTTTCTATCGCGCGATCATACTGCTTGAGATTAAATTCGCTCCACCCACTATAGAAAAATGCTTTGCCGGCCTCTTCGGTATCGGGGAATAGCTCGACGTATTTTTTGTACTCTTTGGTGGCCTCGGAGTATTCTTTTTGCAGAAAGCGGGTCTCGGCTACCTGGAATTGCACCAGGGAGCGGAAATCACTCTGGACGCCCTTGACATCCATGACCTGGCGGTAAGCGCCAACGGCCTCTTCGTGTTTACCACTTCTCTTGTAGGCATTTCCGAGTTGGTACCATGCTGCAGCGATTACTGGCAACTCGAGATCATCCCCAAAACTCACCCTTACACTATCTGTGCGCACAGCCCAGTTGTTCCTACTCTGCTCCTGGAACGAAACAATCTTATTGTATTCCAGAATGGCCCCTTCGTACTCACCCAGCGCATATAGCGACTGGCCAGCATCGAAGTTGGTCTTCAGGTTCTGGGGCACTGGCATGAACAGACTGCCTCCCAAGCCCAGGCCCAGCACAATAAGCCCAATCCAGACCGTCATTTGCACATCTCCTTAGTTGCAAAAATGCTTAATTGACTCAAAAAATAGTTAATCCTAAGCAAATTTTAAAAATTCAGGCGCGCAGAAAACCGCTTTAGAATTCGTAGCCGAAAGAAAAGCGATGGGCGCCACCGGTTTCCCTCAATTCCAGCGGAATGTGATAGCTATAGTCGAAAATCATGTTTGTGTTCCACCGATATCCCAGGCCCGCATTCACATCGCCCGAAACATCCTCCTCAAAAATCTTGCTTCCACCAGCACGCAGCATCAACCCTTCGGCCAGACGCGTCTCACCGCCGATCACCAACTTGGCTGTTTTGCTACTTTCATCCACCATCTTGTCCGTGCCATCATCATTTTTCATAGAAACGGACACAGTCTCAGCCGTCAAATCCCGCACCACATACTGCACAGTAACCATTGACTGCGGATTAACCTGATAAGCCACGCCTAGATGGAGGTCCATGGGCAACTTGCCCGCATCATCGGGCAGGTCTTTTGCTCCCTTTTTACTGGCCACGCTGGGCTGGTTGAGATTCTTGAGCAAAAGCCCCACCTTCGCTCCTTCCACAGGACTCTTCCACAACACGCCCAGGTCCAACCCAAGACCTCCCATACTTTCATTCGAAAGGGGGTCATCATTGGGAATCTCGCCTACGGCCCACATTAGATACTTGACATTGAGTCCCAGATTCAAATTCTTGCTCAATCCAAAGCCCAACGACAAAAAGAGCCCATTCTCGCTCATGAGATCCGAGCCAATCCGCTCCCCACCCAAACCCAGCGCCATTCTCGAGCCCAGAGGCTGGACATAGGAAACCACGTGCTGCCCCAGATTGTCCCCATCAATGCCGCCGAAAAAAAGCGAGACATTGGTATAGGCAATCTGTTTCTTCTCGATCTGCAATAGCCCAGCAGGGTTCTCAAACACTGCGTCGGGGTTATCGGCCACGGCCACGAAGCTGTTCCCCAGTGCCATAGAACGAGCACCGGCACCGACATTTTGAATATTTACCACCGCTTCGGCGGAAAATGCTGCGCAGACCATTGCCGCCAGAGCAATCAGCAGGTATTTATTAGTTTTCATCGAAATTTTCCTCCTTCTAGTTGGAAGCGAAACCCACTTTATCAAGTCTAATTGGCAAGCTCTCTTCTACCATCTGTATACTCTTTGCCGATATCTCTTACAAAACCGTAGTCGAGATCGAGAGTTTCTACAGGTTCGTTGCGAAAATCGAACCGCGTGACGATATCGCGCACCTCTACAGAAACTTCTTTAACATCGGAGTGCAAGACCTCAAAGACCACAAATCCATCAGATTCCTGGCCACTGAATATTTCCTCGTTCTCAAACATGGTCCGCCGCAACAAATCGCGTCGTTCTTGATAGCGGTCGTATTCATTGCCCCTATACCCAATGGCATAGGCCCGATAGTACGTATCGAGTTGATCAAAACCAAGGCTCCAATACTCGCGTTTGTTTGCGGCTTTCAGGACGATTTTGGATGGATCTATCCTGACCTTTGGATAGGCATAATTCTTTACGCTGAGTTTAAAAACAGTGAAACGACGTTTTTGTTGATTGTCGCCCCAAAATTTCGTGTCGCCGAAGGTAAAGGGATTGGTAGATTTGGGACCCGCCTGAGAATGGCTGGGAAACTGGCGGTTCAGCTCGTCATCGGTCATGGGCTTCAAACGCACTTCAAAACGATCCTGGCTGAATGTCACGGTGCCATCATCGGCGATACTCATCGAGGTGCCCTGTTCTTCTTGCGGCATCAAATCGCCGGCATAATAGTAATACCCACAACCATTTAAGGGCAACAAAAACAACAGGAATAAAACGCTATATTTTTTCATCAAAAGGCCCCTCCCTTAATGAGCCTTAAACCGATTAATTCAAAAAAGTAGCCTTGATCCGTCCCCAGCTTTGAGATTCTATAGAAGTGGTGCCAAAAATATCTTCCAAAGGCATCAACCGCAAATCGCCAAAGCGCTCGGAAAATCTGAAACTATTATGTCCACCGGAAAGAGACCACTTGGCATCAAACAATTCAGGCATGCTATCAAAATCGTTAAATTCAACGTTGAAGCCAAGTATTTCATTTTCCCGGAGGATGTGCTCGCGACTCAGTATAGCTGTGCGCATATCTACGTTGTCAAAGGGAACTACCATCAATTCATATGTAGTAGTTCCGGTAGACTCGTCGAAGTGGTAGGCGGCCTTGGAATAATCGCCATCGGGCAAAGAATACCATTCTGCGGCAGAGAAATTCACAAAATAATCTCCATCTGGAGGGGGCCCTGCCAAGACAAAATGACTTGCCGATGCTCCATTTAGTTGGAGCTGCTCTTCTGGACTGAGATCGGTAAAATTCGCGTACTGGCCACCGGAGTGATCGGCGTCTATGAAAACTTCCATATCGTCGTCTTGAAAGATTCGCATCCCAGCCGTCCCAGGAGCTCGATCGATCTGATGTATATCGTCGTCCACCTGAGCGGCGAAAAAAAGTTTATTTCCGGTCTGGCTCCAGCCAATCATTAGGCGAACAGAAAAATCTGCTAAATCGACCATTGAATCTTCCTGCGCGAGCAGATCAAAAAAATCGTCGGTAGCGACCATATAGGAGGAATCCACTACTCTCCAATCACCTAAATCGGCGTCAATCACGGGCTCTAGTTGTGCCGGAAATTGAAAGGCCTTATAGAGCTTTCCGGCTGGCAGATGCCCCCAAACGGGGACATTATATAGCCAGGGATGAATGAGGCCAAAAAGAAAGAAAACGCCAAACCAAATTAAACGGATCTGTTTCACTTTTTCAAGAAACTAGGGCTGTATGATAACCAATGGTCTAGGCCTTGTCAAGGTGATTATACCTTACCATTCGGTTTGGGGCCTAATTAATATAGGTTATAAAAACCCTTGGTTATAGAATATATGAACAAAAGAAGGAGGGTTGCAAGCAAAATATTTAAAATTTGCAACTACAAATTAGCTTTTTCAGCTCAACAGAGAGGAAAAAATGCACAGATGCCCCCGCAACAACAAGAGCCGCATGAAACATATTACCTGATTAATTTAGTTTCAGGGAAAAATATTTGCGCCGATCTCTAAAATTTCTCCTAATATTCCACTCTCTTCAGGGACCTCTTATTGGGCGGATTTTTTTGCCTCTGCAGCACTTATATTTTCATTTTCTTCCGGACGAAAGCGAATTTGCTTTACGTCCTGTAGACCAATCGAAAAACGTCCACTTGCAGAAGCCCCGGTAAAGACTTCGTTTAACCGGGTGTAATAGCTCCTATCAGTTTCACCGGGTAGGCGCACATGGCTGATATCAACCGTCCCCTGCATGACCTTCCCGGAGCGCAATGCAATAGTCACAGGACGTTTTTCTTCGCTGCTCTGAGAAGCGTCGAAATCGATCTTTTCAATCTTGCTAATTGATAAAGACCTGCTCATACGGCCCTGCTTGAAATAAAATTTCGGCTTGCCGAGATAGCGCAGATTCGACACTTCAAAACGCTCCCCTTTCAAGCTGACGATCACAGCTTTAAAACGCTTTTCCCGTACTATTGGTGCGCCAGGAGGGTGGCGGATTTTTACTTCGCGAACCTCATTAAGCCGCATCAGAAAAGGGCCCAACTCGCTCACCCCCGTAAATAGGACTTCGGCGCGCCCACTTCCAAAAGTATCGTGTGCTCGTGGCGCGGCATTGCCCCCGGTCAGAATGGACCCTAATTCCGTAGTGCCCGTTCTAAGGTGGACACTGATGGTTTGTTCCTCATCACCGCGATTTCCCTCAAAGACGATGCGCTCGATCTGGTTGAGCGGCTTGACCTGGCGGGTAGCCCCGACATAGTACTCCAGTTCGGCGCGGTCTTGAAAGGCAAATTTGGCTACCTCGTGCGCGTTGCCGAGACGATCGATCACGGTTGCTTTGATTCTCGACTGGGCATAGCTATTTCCGCCCCAAACCAAAACCAGAATCAGCATCATCACAAAACTTTTTAACTCCAACCCTTTAGAAAAGGGCAATGCTCGACAATTCGTCACGCTGGCGATAGTCATGATCCTCCCTTCCAAGAGAGATTATCGACACCTGGTCAAATCGGAGAATAATTAAGGCTGCTCCTGCCCCTCCCCAGGTTCCGTAGAGGAATCGTCCACCGAAGGTGCCAATTCAATGTAGACTGGTGTGACTCGACCCATATTCACTTCGACATCACGTATATGGTCAATAGCTGCACTGAGCATTTCTATGCGTATTTTATAGATACCGGGACGTGCGATAAAATGGCGCACCTGGGTCGATGTCATCCCCCTCCCCAGGACAGTGCGGAATTGATAATCCCAGATGAGAAAGGGCACCTGGGTCCGCGCTCCGTTTCTAGTGACATTAACCATGAAACGCCCGACCTGAACGGGAACGTATTTCTCTTCTCCAATCACGATTTCCACATCCGGGATCTCAATGATATCTTGTTCCAAATCAGTATTGACGACCACGGTGTATACACCCGGATCCAGGTAAGTAAACAGACGAAATTCCTGCACACTCCGCTCATAAGCACTCGGCGAAGTAGAAGGAGGACGGGGGGTAAAGGAATAAACCTCTTCTTCCGTCTCTTGATTAATGACGAAGAAATTTAATTCGTTGATCCCACCCGCATCCAGAATGAGGCGCCCCTTGCCTTCCGGAATCGGCGGAGGCATATTCCCTCCCTCGGTAGCTGCACAGCCGGCCATCAGAGTCGCCGATAGTGCCACTGCGAGTATCGTTGCGCAAATTTTCCCGCTGCTCTTTTCACGTGCCATAGATCCCTCCTTTTGGCCCTGTTTCTTCTATGCTCGAAAGCCAGAATGGTTCCGCACTCCCTTTAGAATGGACGCCAATCCGGTGACTTTTCATCCCGGTCCGCACTATCGGTCAGATTAATTGGAAGTCCTGATGGAACCTCCACATCATCGATATCGAACCCAGAAGTTTCCATGATATAAATATCGTAATCCCGATCCATTTTTCCGGAGTAGACCAACCCCTTCCCATCCGGGGACCAGGCCGGCTCTACTTCGTAGGTTTTCTCGGCAATTGTGATGCGCGTTTGCGCATCACCCCGATTTTTCATTAGCATCAACTCCTGGCCCCCAAAACGCTCAGAACAGAATGCCAGGCGCCCCCCGTCCGGGGAAAAGGCCGGGAACCAGTCGAATTTATTATTGTCGGTCAGACGCTGCCGGTTCGATCCGTCAACATTGATTAGATAAATCTCGTCATTGCCGTCGTAATGGCCCGATACAAAGGCAACTTTGCGACTATCGGGAGACCAGGCCGGCTCCCTTCCCTGAATCAGTTTGCGCTTATTGCTCCCATCTGCATCCATAAGCCATATTTCTACAACGCCATTCCTTTGACTGACAAAGGCAATAGTTTTTCCATCAGGCGACCAGGTAGCTCGCTCATCGCGTTCTGCATGTTCGGTCAAGCGCTGCACCTCGGAACCATCCTCATCCATGACATAAATATCAAAATTAGTCATAACATCGCCGCGCGTAAAGGTGACTTTACGGCCGTCTGGAGACCAGGCTGGATGTTGCTCGAATTCTGGCGTGGCGGTAAGCTGCCTGAGTTCCGATCCATCGGCTTTTATCGAAAACAGATCCCAATTTCGCACATTTGTTTTAGTAGAGGCATATACTATGGTACCCCTTCTTTCGAAGCTAGTATTACTCCCCTGGGGAATCTCGAAGACAAGGGAATAATTATCCACTCCCGTGATCGGGGCAGGTTCGAGCTGGAGTTCTTTGGTCTCGTGATAGTTACCTGCTACGACACTGGTCTTGTAGGTGCCACTTTGCAATTCCTTGAAGGAGAAGGTGCCGGCATCTACGAGGCGATTGAACTTGAATTCCAGATCGTCGGCATCCAACCGCAGCTTGCGCCCATCTCCACCTTTAATTTCGACTGTAACCTCGTTTATTCCACAGCCTGCTATAAGCATCCCGGCAACTGCCCGGAAAACTAAGCTTTTGAGCATATCCTCCTCCTAAAAAAATACGAATTTATGACTAATTGGACCTTTTAAAGAGCTTTGTCACGACATAAACCACTCAAAGTAAAGATGCGCTCCTCAACTGCACCTATCAGTTCATTTGTAGCGGAGAACTGAGAGGAGTAAAGCGGTTTATCAATGCGAAAGTACACCCGGGCGCGCGGCCTGCTATAACTTTCGTATTCCAGACCGATCGGAATTATGGGAATCTCGAGGCCAAACTGCCGTTCCACCTCTAACAAATGGTCGATTATTTCCCTTTGCATCGGCCCCATTACATCCTGGTAGCGCATTCCTTCGGGGTGCGAAACTACTACCTCGCCCTGCCCGTAAAGCCAGGCCAGATAGTCCATAGTTTGCTGATTTTTATCCCGGGCCCATTGAATCCGTGCCCTTCTAGCTTGCCGATCCTTCACCCGCCGAATGTCTTTGGGACGGACAATTTTCACCCCCCCCGCAAGCTCTAGAATGCCGTAGAGGCCCGCTTTCATTACATAGGTTCCATACCTCCTGGCAATCCGGTAAATGACAACCCCTTCGAGCAGAATGTCGCGGTAGGCCCGATGTTTGGGCAATAAGAGAGCAGTTCCCCGATGCGGCAAATTTTCTGCTCCTTCTACGACAATGCGGTGATAATTGAAAGCCACGGCAGCCAGTGTGCGGGCAGTCCAGGCCACCGACTTCTTACGCCGCAACGCAAAGTTATGGAGGGAATTTAATTCAGCCATATCAAAAAATAAAAAGGGGCTTTTGGGTAAAAGCCCCTGGATTTCAAACAGCTAATCCATCAAACCTGCTAATTGAAGAGCAGCTTTATCTTACCCCAGGTATTCTCTTCTACTTCTGTCCGCAGAGACCCAGCACCAATTGCAACATCAACTTGTACGAGGTCATCGCCATCTCCAACAATTACAGCATCCCCTGAGTTGTCAACGAGCAGAATAAAATTCGCAACAGCGGCAAAATTTTCTTTTACTACTCTGGGCACTTTGGGATCGAGAGATGCGACGGGGGTGGTCAAGAGCTCGTAGGAAAGTCCGTTTTTGGAGCGAAAATCTTCCAACTCCGCAACATCCTTGACACCACCTTTTAAAGAGCGCACAATGCCTGTTATCAGCAACTTTTGCTCATGCCGTTTGGCCATTATTTGAAGTTGTCGGGCATGCTGCTGACGTTCCAGAGGGTCGGGCGAAAACACAAAAAAAAGGCGCGGCGTATTTTTGTGTCGAACCCCGCTGTCCGTTAGATCCCCTCCCTCAGCAACTGCCAGATCATGGAACATAAATAAGTAAGCAAAACTCAGCAGAGCAGCGGCAATAAATTGTTTCATCGGATTTACTCCGTGACAAGTTGATATTTTATTCAGCTCGTACGAGATACCCTTTTTGAATATTCTCTTGCCCACTAATTATTTTGACTAGTGAAAGACGATCCCCAAGAACCTGTTCGACCTGCAATACTCCTATCCTGCGGGATAGAGCCCGCCCCAGAAAAACGCCCGTCTCGGGATCTGTAAGTTCCCGACCTTCATCCCACACCCCAAACTTGTCGCCGTTCTGAATCCCCTCAGCCAGTCCAATGTTAATATAAGCTCGAGCGCCATCAATATCTATTATTTTTGGTTCGGAAACCGTTAGCTTGGGTGGAGGTCTTATCAAATTAGCCAGTTCTGCGGCTAGGTTTTGCAAGCAGAGGCCCGTGGCTTGACCCAAAAGTGTCTGATGAAACTCATCCGAACCCCACTCTAGCTCACCGAGTAACAGGTACTCCTTTTCAAATTTCACAAAAGCTGCGGGATTAGTCACCCCGTATTTTTTTTCGTCTGTCTCCCCGTCGCCTCTAACTTCTCCATGAGAGCGCCCATCTATAACCTTGAAAAGCTTGAGGGTAACGCTGGCAATCCCCTGATAACTGCGATATCCTCCAATTGGCACAGTTGCGCGAAAGCGCTTCATGCTCAAATCTTCTATCTCGCCCAGAACTACATAGTCGGCATTCAATTCCCGCCCCCAGAATAAAGCCTTTTCGGGGGCGATGCGCCCATTGAATTCCCTGCCCTTCAAACGCGCCAGAACCGAGTCTATCGGAATGGTGCGAAAAAAATCGTAGCTCTG
>MDTE01120774.1_pt1 | contig 22717 bp, 21 predicted proteins | sample 811231 | NCBI WGS metagenome assembly MDTE01 (sample SAMN05326651, study PRJNA326480) | marine metagenome | isolation source: seawater | place: Indian Ocean: Red Sea | collected 2010 | reverse complement strand
AAGGCCTTTTTGCCCAGGATGAGGGTGATCTCGACATTTTTTGAACGGATTGAGTTATGTGGAGTCAAAGAGGGTGTAGTTGTTAGTGTACTCTGTCTATTGAGAAACGGTGACTCACAGGACCGCCGTAAAAATTGGTTGTTAGGTTGAAGATGGGCGTCGGAGAAATCTCCGGCGTCCATTTTTTTTCAAGGATCGATTGGGCTGGAATCGGGTGCGGACAAAATGATACGTATAGGTATTATTTCGTTGCCATGCCGCTTGGCTTGTAGAATAGTTCTGTCGGGAGTTGAAGGACGGGAACCTGGGACTTCCATGTGGAGTGCGGTGGGATAGGTCCCGGTGGGCGAATGGTATGAGGAAACAGTTTCAGCATTTGTTCTGGGGTGTGGTGTTGCTAGCCGGCCTCGGGAATTCAGTTTGGGTGGAGGCGAAACCGGGTTCGGCGACGAAAGAGACGTGGCCGATGTTCCGGGGAGGTCCCTCGCTCACCGGGGTAAGCCCTGCGAAGTTGCCGGATCAACCCAAGCTTCGCTGGACCTTTTCGATTGGTGATCCGATCCGGTCCTCTGCGGCCATCGTAGATGGCGTGGTTTTTATTGGGGCCGATAACGGCAAGGTCTACGCGATTGATTTGGCGACCGGCCAGGAAAAATGGCAGTGGGAAACCGATGGTATGATTGAGTCCTCGCCGCTGGTTTTGGAGGGCCGGGTATTCGTGGGGTCTGGTGATGGGTTTCTCTACGCATTGGATCAGGCGACGGGGAAACCGCTCTGGAAATACGAAACGGAAGATCAGATTCTCGGGGCCCCCAATTGGGTCGAATCCCCTGATGGAAAATCAACCTGGATCGTCACGGGGAGCTACGATTACTTTCTCCATTGCGTCGACGCCGAGACGGGGAAAGGGATCTGGAAGTATGAAACCGGAAACTACATCAACGGGGCACCGGCGGTCTCCGATGGAAAAACGGTGTTCGGAGGTTGCGATGCCTTGCTTCACGTGATTGCCCTGGAGACTGGCAAGAAGGTCAAGGAGATCGAGGCGGGTGCCTACATTCCCGGTTCTGCTGCGATGGTGGAAAACCGGGTCTACGTGGGGCATTACGAGAGCGAGTTCCTTTGTGTCGATCTCAACGAAGGGGCGCTCAAGTGGACCTATCGGGATCGAAATTTTCCATTTTATTCGTCCCCGGCGGTGACCGCCAAGTCGGTGGTTGTCGGGGGACGCGATAAGCGTGTTCATTGTTTGGATCGAGAAAGCGGGAAAGATCGATGGAGGTTTCCGACCCGTGGCAAGGTCGACAGCTCTCCGGTGGTGGCTCAGGACAAAGTCGTTGTGGGTTCCAGTGACGGGCTTCTTTACATGATCTCCCTGAGTGAGGGAAAGGAACTCTGGTCCTACGAAATCGGAGAATCGATTATCGCCTCTCCGGCGGTGATTGATCAGTGGATTGTGGTCGGTGGGGAAGATGGATTGGTTTATGCCTTTGGGCAATGAACACATGAGCGAAATGAGTCAACCGGTTGACACGACAACGGGACCTTCCGGGCAGGCTGCTGGAGAGAAGAGGACGACGGTCGGTAACTATTTTGTGTCCAACTATCCGCCCTTCTCATTCTGGAAAAAGGAGGGGGTCGATGACTTCGAACGCGCGATTGCTCGTCCTCCCGAACCCGGGACCCCCCTGGGCCTCTACCTACATATTCCGTTCTGTAGGAAGCGTTGTCATTTTTGTTATTTCCGGGTGTATACAGACAAGAACGCTGCGGCCATCAATGGCTACCTCAAGGCTGCCGTCAAGGAGTTGGAGTGTTACCGGAGGCAACCGTTTATCGGTGACCGGTCCCTTGATTTTGTCTACTTCGGGGGGGGGACACCCTCCTACCTCTCCGTGGACCAACTGACGCAATTGACCCAAGAGTTGAAGGGAGTGCTTCCATGGGATCGGGTTCGCGAAGTCACTTTTGAATGCGAACCGGGGACGCTGACCTCCCACAAGCTCAAGGCGATCCGGGAACTCGGGGTGACCCGATTGAGTTTGGGCATCGAGAACTTTGATGATCACATTCTGGAGATCAACGGACGGGCTCATCGCAGTCGGGAGATCGAAAGGGCCTACGGCGATGCCCGTGAATTGGGATTTCCACAGATCAATATTGATCTCATCGCCGGAATGGTCGAGGAGACCGAAGAAAACTGGCGGCGATGCATCGAGAAAACCCTGGCACTCAGCCCCGACAGTGTGACCATCTATCAGATGGAGGTTCCTTACAATACCACGATCTACAAGGAGATGAAGGAGGCCGGAAAGTTGGTCGCACCGGTGGCGGATTGGGAGACCAAGCGCCGTTGGGTGAAGGAGGCCTTCCACGCGCTGGAGGAAGCCGGTTACACGGTGGGGAGTGCCTACACGGCCGTCAAGGATAAGAGCAAGACCTCCTTTGTTTATCGGGATCAGTTGTGGGCGGGAGCCGATTTGCTGGCCCTTGGGGTTGCGTCCTTTGGCCACATAGGGGGCACTCACTACCAGAATCAACATGACTTCGAACCCTACGTCAACGCGATCCTGGACGGGAAGCTGCCGGTTTATCGGGGGCTGACCCCGAGCGCTGATGAACGACTGATTCGGGAGTTTATTCTGCAACTCAAACTAGGTCGCTCTCGGTGCAGCTACTTCAACGATAAGTTTGGCACCGATGTGCTTGAGCGCTTTGCCGAACCCATCGACCGTATCCGGAAATGGGGATTCTTGTCAGTCGACGGGGATGAATTGAGATTGAACCGGGAAGGATTGCTTCAGGTCGATCGACTCCTCCATGAGTTCTTTTTACCGGAACACCGAAATGCACGGTATGCTTAGGGAACAGAGCGCCCGTCCGACCTCAGTGCCGACCTCCGTGGAGGGGTTGCTTTTGGAGGCGTTCGAGCGTCGAGGCGTGGTGCTTCCCCCCATGGAACCTGTGCTTCCCGGGTCGATGCCGGAGCCGTTTCAATCCCTTCTGGTTCATGATTCCGACATGACCTCCACGCTGCAGCGGTTTTACCGCGATCGGCTCCGATTGCAGCGATTGTCGAGCCGTCAGACGGAGGATCGAATCGAACGGGAAGTTCTGTTGTCGACCGAGTTGACCTCCCAACCCGTGGAATACGGCGTGATCAGCATCCACCTGAATGGCCTTGGCCTGCCGGCCCAACGATTGATTCAGGAAGGTCGAATTCCACTGGGTCAGGTTCTCGAGGACTGCGCGGTGCGCTACTCGAGTCAACCCCAGGGGTTTTTCCGGATCGGGCGAGTGGCGTTCATGGAGGAACTCCTCCACGATGCACCCGCTGCGGTGCGATACGGACGCTTGAATGTGTTGTCGACCGAGTCGGGAGAGGTTCTCGCGGAGGTGATCGAAATTCTTACGGCCCGTGAATTTGATAAGCGGTGTTGAGGCCGTAGATTGGGATATGACTGATCACACAGAATATGACGTCATCGTTATCGGGGCGGGCCCGGCGGGCAGCAGCGCTGCGGCGGTGTTGGCGGAGGCGGGTCGAAGGGTGCTTGTTCTCGAACGGGATCGCTTTCCTCGCTACAAGGTCGGAGAGTCGATGATTCCCTTCACCTACCACCCGCTCAAGCGGCTAGGGTTGGTTGATCGAATGCGACGCTCGCCCTTTATCAAGAAATACAGCGTTCAATTTGTGGCTCCCTCCGGGAAGGCGTCTCAACCGTTCTATTTTTCCTCGCGCTATGACGACGATGTGGCTCAGACCTGGCAGGTCCTGCGGTCCGAGTTCGACGAGATGCTGATGGACAACGCCAGATCGAAGGGGGCGGTCGTCGAGGAGGAGGTGGCGGTCCAATCGCTGATTTGCGAAGCGGGGGTGACGAGGGGGGTGAGGGCGAAATGCAAGGATGGCCGTGAGGTCGAGTGGCGGGCCCCCATGACCCTGGATTGTTCCGGGAAGGAGGCCTTCGCCGCGACTCGGAAACGGTGGCGCAAGCGGGATCCCAAGTTGAACAAGGTCGCCATCTGGACCTACTACCGGGGCGCCATGCGAGACGAGGGAATTGATGCGGGGGCCACCACGGTTGCCTTCGTCCCGGAGAAGGGTTGGTTTTGGTACATCCCTCAGCACGATGATATGGTGAGCGTCGGGGTGGTGGCGGAGGGCAACTATCTCACCCGAGACGGGGTGAAGGAGCCGGCCGCTATCTTTGAGCGGGAGATCGGGCAGAACTTGTGGATCAAGGAACACCTGGCCCCGGGTGCGCAAGTGGGCAAACACCACGTCACGAGCGAATACACCTTTCGGTCTGAGTTCTGCGCCGAGGAGGGCCTGCTGCTCGTTGGGGACGCCTTCGGCTTTCTCGATCCCGTGTTTTCCTCCGGCCTGCTCCTGGCTCTGAAGAGCGGCGTGTTGGCAGGGGAAAACGTGGATCGTGCCTTGAGTGAGGGGAGTTTGAAACCATCGCAGTTCACCGAGTATTCTCAGGTCATGATTCAAGGGATCGAGAACATGCGTAAGTTGGTCTACGCGTTTTACGATCCGGACTTCAGCTTCAAGGATTTGACCGCCCGGTATCCCGAGCTCGCCGGGGATGTGACCGATTGTCTCTCGGGGGACGTGAACAAGGATTTTTCGCGATTGTGGAAGGCCGTCGAGGACTTTGCTCCGATCCCCAGCGAGCTCTCATACGGGGCTCCGGCTCCCGAAATGGAAGTCGCGGTTTGAGGGTCGGACCGGAGGAGCGACCGTGGCAGGCTTGGAATGAATATCCTCCAGATCACTCCGGGCGCCGGGGGAATGTATTGCGGGGCGTGTTTTCGGGACAACGCCTTGGTCGGGGCCTTCCGACGGCAGGGGCACTCTTCGACCCTGATTCCCCTCTACCTTCCGATGACCCTCGACGAGCCCGACCAGACGCGGGGGACCCCCATTTTTTTTGGCGGGATCAATGTCTACCTTGAGGAAAAGTCGGCCTGGTTTCGGCGGATGCCTCGGAGTTGGACCCGATGGTTGGACGCCCCCTGGCTGCTGAAGGCGACCGGTCGTTTCGCCAGCCAGACCCGACCGGAACAGGTTGGCGATCTCACGGTCTCCATGTTGAAGGGAGAGGAAGGGAACCAGGCGCGGGAGCTCAACCAGTTGATTGATTGGCTCAAAGGGCAGGATCGGCCCGACATTATCAACCTCTCCAACATCCTTCTCTTGGGACTGGTTCGACGACTTCGTGAAGCGCTGGGGGTTCCGGTGGTGGTCACCATGCAGGGTGAGGATTTTTTTCTCGATGCGCTTCCCGCTCATAATTCGAGGCAGGCGTGGGAGGTTGTGCGGGAACGAAGTGCCGAGGTCGATGGGTTCATTTCACCCAGCCAGTATTTCGGAGAGTTGATGCAAAGCCGGATGGAGTTTGATCAAGGGCGATTGGCAGTCGTGCCCAATGGCATCAGCCTGGAGGGTTACGAACCGACCTCGGCTCCGACGGCTCCCCCGGTCCTTGGTTACTTCGCCCGCATGTGTGAGGACAAGGGGTTGCCGACCCTGGTGGAGAGCTTCATCGAGCTCAAGGGGCGGGAGCGAACGAGCTCGCTTCGATTAAAGGTGGGTGGCGGGCTGGGGCCTAGTGATCAATCGCTCGTCGATCGGATCAAGGCGCGCTTGGATCGGTTGAACCTGCTCGACTCGGTCGAGTTTTGCCCCAATCTTTCGCGTGAGGAGAAGGTGAGTTTTTTTCGCGATCTGACGGTCTTTTCGACCCCGGCATTGTATGGGGAGACATTCGGTCTTTACGTGATCGAGGCGCTGGCGGCAGGAGTTCCCGTGGTGCAACCGCGTCACGCGGCCTTTCCGGAGGTGGTGGAGGGCACGGGGGGAGGCATCCTCTGTGAACCGGGCGATCCCTTGTCTTTGGCCGATGGCCTGGAGTCCCTGCTCCTGGATCCGGAACGGGCACGAGCGCTGGGAGAGTCGGGGAGGAACGCGGTTCGGGATCGCTACCATGTCGATGCCATGGCCACGTCGATTGTGGAGGTCTATGAACGAGTCCTGAGGGGTGAGGCGGACCGGAAGGGACGGAGAGGATGAGCCGCTTTGTCTATCGAAGAAGGGTCGAGTTTGCCGATACCGACATGGCGGGGATCATGCATTTTTCGGCCATTTTCCGATTCATGGAATCGGCGGAACATGCCTTCATCCGGAGCCTCGGATACTCCGTGACGTTGAACGAACTGGACCCCGCGCTGGGTCTTCCCCGTGTCCGAGCCGAGGCGGACTTTCGACGGCCTTTCCGGTTTGAAGACGAAGTGGAGATCGAGCTGACCGTGAGAGAAAAGAAACCCAAATCGTTGACCTACGGTTTCGAGCTCCGTCGGGTGGGGGATCCCGATCGGGGGCTGGCTGCGGTCGGGGCGATTACCGTGGTTTGTGTTCGCCGCGATGGATCGGGTCGGATGAAGGCGCATGAGCTTCCTTCAGAGCTCGCGGATCGGTTACACGTGACCGAGAACGGGGAACGCAGTGGGAACGAAAGGCCCATTGAGGAACGCGGTGAAGCCGATCGCGATTGAGTTCTTCATGGGGGTTGATTAAGTTGGGTTTTTAGGATTAGGCAGGAGAAAAGGTTATGGGCACTGAAACATCATCTGGACCAGGCATGACCTGGCTCTATTTCGCACTTCTCACGGTTTTTTGTTGGGGACTCTACGGCATTCTCTTGCACAAGGGACAAGTCACCATGGGAGATCCGGAAAACGGTCGTTACAAGGCGTTTCTCTTTGTCGGGATCGCCTACTTTTTGACCGCTGTTCTCGCACCGCTGGCATTGCTCATGTACAAGGGGGCCGCGTTCAGTGGCTACACGGGTTCGGGAATGTGGTGGTCCCTGGTCGCGGGCATCCTCGGGGCGGTGGGGGCGTTTGGTGTCCTTCTGGCCTTTGGCGCCAAGGGAACGCCTGCGGTGGTGATGTCGATTATTTTCGCCGGTGCGCCGGTGATCAATGCGTTGGTTGCCATCATCCTCCATCCGCCCGCGGGAGGATGGGGTTCGGTGAAACCTCAGTTTTTCCTCGGGATTATACTTGCTGCGACGGGGGGCATGTTGGTGACCCTCTTCAAGCCCAATCCCGGGCCCGCCAAACCAAAGGTCGTTTACGTTGATTCGTTCCCTGCCCGCGGGGGTCAGGGTCGATGATTGATCGGGAGTGATCTTGTGGGGGATTCGGCCTCCATCATCCATCCGTCTCGTCAGGATCTTGAGGCGATTCAGTTGGAGCGTTTAAACGCACTGCTGGCCGAGGTTTCGGAGTCGAATCCCTTTTACCGGAGCAAATTATCCGCCCTGCGCCTTCCCCTGGCGTCCTTGGCCGCGTTCCAGGAAACGGTTCCCTTCACGACTAAGGAAGAGTGGGTTGCCGATCAGGAGCAGAACCCGCCCTATGGCACCAATCTCACCTACCCTCTGACCCGATACACGCGCTGCCATCAAACCAGTGGAACCTCGGGAAAGCCCATGCGTTGGCTGGACACCACCTCGAGCTGGGACGGCATCGTCGACGACTGGGTTGAAGTGATGCGGGCCGCTGGGTTGGAGCAGGCCGACCGATTCTTTTTTGCGTTTTCATTCGGTCCCTTTCTCGGCTTTTGGTCGGCCTTTGAAGCGGCGCTCAAGATGGGAAGCTTCAGTCTCTCCGGGGGCGGGATGACGACGGAAACCCGGCTTCAGGTGTTGGTGAAGAATCAAATCACCGTTCTGGGGTGCACCCCGACCTACGCCATCCGGCTGGGCGAGGCGGCCCGGGAACGAGGGGTGGAAACCGAGGGGCTTCCCCTGCGTCGTCTCTTGGTCGCCGGCGAACCCGGAGGGAGTTTGCCGGCGGTGAGGGATCGCTTGAAGCAGCTTTGGCCGGGCGCTTCGGTCTTTGACCACCATGGAATGACCGAAACCGGTCCGGTGTCCTACGAGTGCCCCGAGATGCCGGGAAGGCTTCATCTCAATGAGACTTCGTATCTGGCGGAGGTCGTGGATCGTGAAGGAGGTCTCGCGGTTCAGCCCGGGACGCGGGGCGAACTGGTGCTCACGACCCTTCGACGATTGGGATCGCCCCTGATCCGTTACCGCACGGGCGATTTGGTCGAGCTGGCGGCTCGGCAACCCTGTGTTTGTGGACGCTATCATTTAGCGTTGGAGGGCGGCATCATCGGACGAGTCGACGACATGGTGGTCATCCGGGGCGTCAATGTCTTTCCGAGTGCCATCGATGAGATCGTTCGGCGGTGCGGTGGGGTGATCGAATACCAAGCGATCGTTTCCGAGCGGCGGAGTCTGGCGGAACTCGAATTGGCCATTGAGGTCGAGGCAGGGGAAAAGGGCGATGAACCCGTTCGACGACGGCTCGAGGAGGAGCTACGCAAGAGCCTTGCGCTCAGGATCCCGGTGCGGGTGGTGTCACAGGGGTTGTTGCCGAGATTTGAGATGAAGGCAAAACGCTGGGTTCGAGTGGATCAGGAATAAAGGGGGCAAGAGAACCCGGGGAACGAGAGGGAGCCACCCGACCGGGTGGTCGATCCTAGCCGATGAACCGCTTGGGATCGACAAGCCATCCTCGAAGGCGATAGTAGGGCCACCCGATGATTTCATGGAGATAGACCTTCATGAGATAGAAGCTCGTGGGCTTGGGCAGGATTGCCCAACCCTCGGTTCGCTGAAGGTAGGAAGTTCCTTCGAAATCGCAGGCGACGGGAATGACTTGAATTCCGGTCGCTTGAAAAGTCGCCTGGGCCCGGCTCATGTGGGTTGCGGACGTCACGAGGAGGATTGAAGTCCAACCCTGTTCCGTGGCGAGCGCCTGGGTTCGGCGGGCTTCGTCGTAGGTATTGCTATTACCGGGAAGCACGTAGGTGGGAAGGGTCGCGAGTTGCCAGCCTTCGAACCACCGCTGCATTTGTTCGCCCTCGGATTGAACGCCTTCACTGTGTTTGCCGGGGCCTCCGCCGAAGACCAGCGCCTTTGCTTTATTTCGGCGAGCGAGTTCGAATCCCGTGATGATGCGATCGGTTTCCCGCTTGAGATTGAATCCGTTGAGATCGTGATCCGATTGCGTGAGGGCGGCCCCCAGGATGACGATCGCGTCCGCTTCGGGAACCGCATCCCAGTCGGGGAGAACGAAGGGGGTTTCCAGACGCGCCGCGAGCCGGGCGGGGACCGGAGTTGCCCCGATGGTGAAAAACAGCCCCAAAATGATGAGAAGAGCGAAGGCACTTCTCCATTGTTTGCGGCGAAAGGCCATGATCGTGGTCCCAACCCCAAGCAGGAAGAGAAGGGCGAGGGGCTGGGCGAGGTCAGAGGCGAAGGAGGCCAACATCATAGGGGGTGTCGGATTGATCGAGCCGGCCTTAAGAAGCGGCCGGTCCCTCAGCGGTTGTCTCCATCGAGAAGCCCCCCGATTCCGCCCAGGATCGAACCTTCCCCTTTTCCGCCGGATCCCGTTCGAGGGGCGGCGCTGATGATTCGGCCGGCGAGGCGGCTGAGGGGGAGGGATTGGAGCCATACCTTGCCGGGGCCTCGAAGTGTGGCGAAGAAGAGTCCTTCCCCACCGAACAAGGCCGACTTGATCTTACCCACGTATTGGATATCGAAATTCACAGTGGCTTGATAGGCCACCACGCATCCCGTGTCGACCCGAAGCGTTTCTCCGGCATGGAGTTCCTTTTCATAGAGGGTTCCCCCCGCATGGACAAAGGCCCACCCATCCCCCTGGAGATGTTGCATGATGAAGCCCTCCCCCCCAAACAGGCCTGCGCCCAGGCGCTTCTGGAAAGCGATTCCGATGCTGACGCCCTTGGCGGCGCACAAGAAGGAGTCTTTTTGAGTGATCAACTCGCCTCCCAATTCAGCGAGGTGAACGGCGATGATTTTGCCCGGATAGGGCGCTCCGAAGGAAACGCGTTGTTTTCCCATGCCGCGATTCAGGAAAACCGTCATGAACAATGATTCTCCCGTGAGCAGGCGTTTGCCGGCGCTCATCAGGCTGCCGAGAAAACCACTCTGCTGCTGGGAGCCGTCCCCGAAGATGGTCTCCATTTCGATCCCCTCCTCCATGTACATCATGCCGCCGGCTTCGGCGACCACCGCCTCTTGAGGATCCAACTCGACCTCAACGAACTGCATTTCCTCACCATAGATTCGATAATCGACCTCGTGCATTGCGGGCATCGCTTCGCTTTCCTTTCGGTTTGTTTTGTTCTGACTTCGAGCCAGCTTGAGAGGCTCGATCAAAAAGTCAACCCATCGGTGCCGAGCGGAGCGAGTCTCTAGGGTGAGGTGTGGCGTTAGTCCCGGCTCAGGCGATTGAGAATGTTATGGGTGATTCGTTCCACGATCGGGTCCTTTCCCGCAAGACCGTGAGACCAATCGGTCGTCCCCACCGTCACGACCGTGCCTCCCTTGGTGTAGCTCCCCATGACGGCTGCTCCGACGCGGCCTTTCTCGAAGCGTTCATACCAGAGGCTGTCGTCCGGATGCCACCGGGCGGGTGCCGTTGCCAGAATGGTGAATCCCTCAGGGGTGCCATCCCGGTGAGTCGGGAAGGGGAGGCCATCCTTCCAGATCATTTCGCACCCGTCACACTCGTAGCCCACGATCGAGTCCGCGCCGCCGAACGATCCTCCGGCTTTGAGGGTGGTCCCTTCGAAGAGCCAATGTTGGGGACGATGAACGGTAAACGCACCGGATCCGTCCATGAACTGTCCGTGACTGCGGTGATAGCCTCCCCAGAGAAAGCCGACCCCGGTGAGTTGGTTTTCGGGACGATTGACGAGGTGGTGACTCCAGAGCGTCGAAAGGGTGCGGTGATCAGTCGTGCGAAACTGTGGATCCCAGTTGTACCATTGTTTCCAGCACGTGAGTGCCCGGCCCGCCTCTTCGGTCCGTACTTGCCAGCAAACGCTGTTACCGCTGAAGAAGGCCACGTTCCCCCCTTTTTGGATGTAGGCTTCCAGATGGTCCCGCATGGAGGCGGACCAATACTCATCGTGGCCGACACTCAGGACCAGGCGGTAGGCGTCCAGCAGTTCCGGCCTCAGTTCGAGATCGGAATTCACGGCATAGTCAATCGGATAGCCATTGTCCTCTGCCCAGATGACAAAGGGTTTTTCCCAGTTACCAAAGAAGCCGGCGAGCGGCCGATTGAAGGAGACGCGCTGGCCTTGGAGCTTGGCACGGCCGTGGTAGGAGTAGAGGCTGGATCCACCCCAATTGTTGTAGGCGTTGTAGGTGTTGGTGGTGAGTTGGAGAAGGATCCTGGAGGTTTTCCCCGGCGCATGGGATCGGACCACAAAAAACATTCGACTGGTGGCGGTTCGTTCGTTTCGTTGAACGAAGGGGCCGCCCCGATCTTGGACTTGAAGCGTGACCTGGTAGTAACCCGAGCGCCAGTCGCCGGGGATCCGGAATTGATGGCCGGCCGGCCATTGACACCCATGACTCGAGGCGTTCTCGGGGACGGGATGAGAGGCCCCTGGAATCCCGGTTCGGTGCATGACCCGTTGCGCCATGGGTCCGATCCGTTCGATGAAAAAATCATAGGATGAGGCGGAGGTCGATGTGTGGAAGGTGACGGTGTCTCCGGGACCGTAGCTGAGCCGGTCCGGGTAACCCTCGATGAAGAGCGAAGGGGCGGCGGCCAGCGGACCCAGGAAGGAAGTGAGAAGCGCCAGGAACAGGGAAACTCGTTGTCTCATGGAATCAGACTAGGGAGGGGACGACGGATTGGAAAGGATAGGACGGAAGGGATTTGAGCGTGGGGGAACGCTCGATATGGAGGAGGAGAACGATTGAGGGACGGGCAGATGAGAGATGGGGTGGATGGCGGAGGTTCCCTCTAGAGAGAGAATCCTGCCCGTCAACCAGGTGGGTTTCGGGCGATCTTACCGGGATGGGGCGGAGTCGGGTTCCTGGCGGATAAGGTCTAGAAACTCATCTTCCGAAAGAATCCTGAGATCAAGTTTCTTGGCCTTCTCCAGCTTGGACCCAGCTTCGGTGCCGGCAACGACGAAGTCGGTCTTCTTGCTGACGCTGGCGCTGACCTTTCCCCCGGCCTTCTCGATCTTGGCGCTGGCCTCGGATCGAGTGAGGGTTGGAAGCGTTCCGGTGAGAACGAAGATCTGACCCGAACAGGGTCCGGAGGTCATTTCGGGTTGATACAGGGCCGACTTGAAATTGAGGCCGGCTCGCTCCAGTTTGGCGATCAGTTCCTGATGCGCTGGTTCGCCAAACCAGTTGACCAGGCTAGCCGCGATCACCTCGCCGATTTCATCGATCGCGACCAGTTGATCCTCCGTCGCATCCATCAACTGGAAGAGATCGGGATAGTTCCGGCCGAGCGTCTTGGCGACGCCAGCCCCGACATGAAGGATGCCAAGACCAAAGACCAGTCTCCAGAGATCACGTTGTTTGCTCGCTTCGAGACCGTCGAGGAAGTTTTGGGCGGACTTCTCGGCCATGCGCTCGAGCGCGGCGACTTCCTCCAGTTTGAGCTGATAGAGTTCCGCGAGATTGGAGGCGAGGCCCCGCTCCACAAGTTTCTGGATGAGAACCTGTCCCCCCCCCTCGATGTCCATCGCACCCCGGGAACACCAGTGTTCCAGCCGTTCGCGGACCTGGGCGGGGCAGTCGGGGTTCTCACAGCGGATCACCACGCCGCCAGCCTTCTGCCCCTCCTCACGGGTCACCGGCGTTTGGCATTCGGGACAGACGCCTGGAAACTCGAAGGGTGCGGCATCCGGTTGTCGCTGATCCATGACGACCCGGACCACGGCAGGGATGATCTCTCCCGCTTTCTCGACCACGACCGTGTCTCCGATCCGAATATCTTTGCGTCGAAGTTCCTCCTCGTTGTGCAGCGTCGCCCGGCTGACCGTGGTGCCACCGACGAAGACCGGTTCGAGTTCGGCGACCGGCGTGAGGGCTCCGGTGCGCCCGACCTGAATCGTGATCGCGCTGAGGATGGTTTCGGCTTGCTCGGCGGCATACTTGAAGGCCATGGCCCAGCGCGGGGCTTTGGCCGTCGCGCCGACTCGTTGGTGGAGGGCGATCCGATTGAGTTTGATCACCGCGCCGTCGGTCTCGTAGGCGAACGAATGTTTGAGATGACCCAACTCCTCAATCACCCGGAGCAGGTCGTCGGCGCTGTGGCAGTGCCAGATCCGGTCAGGGGTTTTGAACCCGAATTGCCGGAGGCATTCAAGCGAGTCGAGTTGGGACGCCGGGGAGGGCTGGGCGGTCGCCTGGAACCGGGCGATTGCATAAACGATGATGTCGAGGGGACGAGCGGCAACCAGTTGGGGGTCCAGTTGTTTGAGTGAGCCGGCCGCCGAGTTTCTGGGATTCACGAAGGAGGGCTCTCCCGCCTCCCGTCGTTCCGCGTTGAGCTTGGCGAAGCCCTCCTTGGTCATGAAGACCTCGCCGCGTACTTCAAGGCGTTCGGGCGGGGAGGCCTCGCCCGTGGCAAGCGTCAGGGGGACACTGCGGATGGTTCGAATGTTGGCGGTGATGTCGTCCCCCTGGATCCCGTCGCCCCGGGTTGTTCCCAGGGCCAAGCGCCCCTGTTCATAGCGGAGGCTCAGGGCGACGCCGTCGACCTTGGGCTCCACGGTCCAATCAAGCGTTTCCTCGGGAAGGAGTTTCGAGACGCGATTGACGAAATCCCTCACCTCATCCTGCGAATAGGTGTTGTCGAGGCTCATCATCGGGACCTGGTGCCGGACCGAGGTGAACCCCTCAAGCGGTTGCCCTCCCACCCGTTGGGTCGGAGAGTCGGGCGATTTCAGATCAGGATGGTCCGACTCGAAATCGACCAGTTGGCGGTAGAGCCGATCAAAAGCTTGATCGGAGAGCTTGGGTTGGGCGAGAACGTAGTAGGCGTGTTCGTGTTCGGCAATCTCTCGGCAGAGGGCGTCATACTGCACCTTGAGGTCGGCGAAACTCATTTCATCGAAACGGCTTTCGAAGCTCGAGTTTGGCCGTCTTCTTCTTGCGGATTTTTAGATTGATCATCTCGACTCCGAAGGAGAAGGCCATGGCAAAATAGATATAGCCTTTGGGAATCTCTCGATGCACGCCCTCGAGGACGAGGACAAATCCGATGAGAATGAGAAAACTCAGGGCGAGGATCTTGAATGTGGGATGCTGATCGATGAACGAACTCACGGTGTCGACAAAGATCAGCATGACAATCATCGCCACAATCACGGCCGTCACCATGATGGCGATCTCGTCGACCATGCCCACGGCGGTGATCACCGAATCCAGAGAGAACACGATGTCCAACAACATGATCTGAACAATGATGCTGACAAAGGTTGGAGCGACCTTTGCGGATTGTTCCCCATCGGCGCCCTCCAGCTTACCGTGAATCTCATGGGTGGCTTTTCCAAGGAGAAACAAGCCTCCGATTAGTAGGATGAGGTCCCGTCCAGAGACGGGATGCTGCATGACGTGGAACAGGGGGCTGGTCAGCTTCACCATCCACGCCAGGCCGCAGAGGAGGATGAGGCGAGTCAGTAGGGCAAGCCCGAGGCCGATTTTTCGGGCCTTCGCTTGGGTGGCCTCGGGCAGTTTGCCGGCGAGGATGCTGATGAAAACGATGTTGTCGATTCCGAGAACGATCTCCAGAAACGTCAACGTCAGGAGACTGATCCAGGCCTCGGGTTGGGATAAGAGTTCTAACATGGGAACGCGAGGGTTAATTTAGGGTCCATTCGGGTTGATTCTAAAAGAGTCGGCCGACCGCCAGGCCGATGACGCTGAGCGGTCCCTGATCCTCGAGGCTCTCGGTGGCTTTTTCGACTTTCTGAAGGGTCGCCTTGGCGTTGTCGATGAGGGCTGCGTCGTTGACGAGGCTTCCGACACTGCCCTCCCCCTGATTGATTTTCTCAAGGATTTCCCGGAGATGGGTCATCGCCACGGTGGTTTCCTGATAAAGGGCATCATCGGTCGCTAGTTTGCCCAGGGTTCCTTTTCCCGCTCTGAGGTCGGTGATCACTCCCTGGGCGTCAACGAGCGTGCCCTCGAGGGTTGAGGAGGTTTGGTTGAGCTTGCCCACGGTTTCGAGGGCGGTTGCATAGAGGGTGTCATCATTGATCAGACGGCCGAGGGTACCTTCCCCGCTGGCAAGCTGGGCCGACGAGTTCTGAACGTTTTCAATGATGGCGGCCACCCGGTCCTTGTTCTCCTTGAGGAAGTCTGCCAGGGGACCAAGCATGTCCCCGATCTTATCGCCTCCGAAGGTGTCGGTGACACTCTCGATGCCCTGGGCGACCTCGTCAATTTGTGAAATCAGGGCGCCGAGGTCCGGCTGTTCTCGGGTGGCGAGCTCGGCACCCGGAGTGAGGGGCACGCCGTTGTTGCCAAATTCGATGGCGACGTAGTTCTGGCCCATCAGTCCCATGAATTGGATCGACGCGACACTGTCGGTCCTCACCGCGGAGGCGCTCTCCGCATCGAGTCGAAGGGAGATCCGCACCTGGTTATCGGCGAAGCCAATCGATTCGACGTTCCCAATCTCGACGCCCGCCATTTTCACGGGATCCCCCTCTTTGAGGTCTCGGATGTTATTGAACCGGGCACCGACGGAGACCGTTTCATGGAAGACGTTCAGGCCTCCGGCGATTTCCATGAGAATGAATAAACCGATTAAGGCAAGGGCGAAGAAGATTCCAAGTCGGGTTTCCAGGGTGCTTTTCATGATGCTGATGGGTGGGCGGTTTGACCGGCCAGGAGGAATTCCTGAATAAAGGGATCCCTTTCCTTTTGAACCTCTTCAGGGGTGCCAACCAGGATGATTCGACCCTCTCGAATGATCGCGATGCGGTGGCCGATGGAGAGAGCGAGTTGGCGATCGTGGGTGACCACAATCGATGTCACTCCCGTCCGTTGATTGAGTTTGGCGATTTCCTTTCCGACGACGGTGGCCATCAGTGGGTCGAGTTCACTGGTGGGCTCGTCATAGAAAATGAGATGCGGTTCCACGACGAGCGCCCGGGCGATCGCAACGCGTTTCTTCATCCCGCCCGAGAGTTGCGCTGGGTAGTGGTCCTCGACATCCTTCAATCCTACAAGGAGAAGATTCTCCCTGACAATCTCTTGAATCGCCTCGGGGGTGTTGAGCCGGTGTTCCGCGAGGTAGAGTCCGACGTTTTCGCCGACCGTCAGGGAGTTCAAGAGAGCGCCGGATTGGAAAACCATCGCCATGCGAAACCGATCGCGAACACCAGGGTTCGCGAGGTTCTCCCCTTGGATCATGATCTCACCCGTGTCGGGTGTTTCCAAGCCGACGAGATGTTTGAGAAGCACACTCTTTCCGCTCCCGCTGGGGCCCATGATCACGAAGATTTCGCCGGGCTCGACCCGGAGGCAGATGTCGCGGATGACGGGTCGTCCATCGAAGGCCCGACCGAGGTGGCGGACATCGAGGCGGACTCCTGTGGATGTGTCGCTATTCATCGGGCTCAGTCGAGATAGAGAAGGATTCGCGTGAGGAAGTAATCGAGAATCAGAATCAGCACGATCGAATTGACCACCGCCTTGGTGACCGATCGGCCGATGCCGCGGGGCCCTCCGATCGTATCGAGTCCTTGCTGGCAACTGACGAGCCCGATGGTGATCGCGAAGACAAAGCTCTTGCTGATGCCGTTGAAGACCGACCCCACGTCGACGGCCTCGCTGAGATTGGCGAAGTAGAGGGAAAAGGGAACACCGATCTCCTGGTTGAACGCAGCCACCAGGGCCCCCCCCATCCAGCCGACCAAGATGGAAAAAATGACGAGCATTGGCAGGGCGATGGCGATGGCGGTCAGGCGGGGGAGCACCAGGTAGGTCAGCGGATTAATATTCATAGTTCGGAGCGCATCGATCTCCTGGTAAACGCGCATGGACCCGATCTCGGCCGCCATCGCCGATCCGATCCGTCCGGCGATGAGAATGGCCATCATCACGGGAGCCAGCTCCTTGCACATCGACAGGCCGACCAACTGTCCGATGACCGAGGCGAGGCCGCGCTCCGCGAGCACCGGTCCCGATTGCAGAGCGAGCACGCCACCGATGAAAAGGGAGAGCACGCAGGCCATGAGCAAACTGGCATTGCCAATCTCAAAAAACTGCTCGGCGATTTTTCGCCGCTGGCGCCAGGCCTGCCCTCCCAAGCAGAGCGTTCGCCATCCGAGCAGAATGATCTCTCCGATTTGATGAAACATCTTTTCCTAATCGCTTCCCGCTTCGGACCCAAGGGTTCCTTTGAGCCGGATCCCCAACAGCTTGAGGGTTCGTTGGTTCTCCGTCCTGCGCCATCGGACGAGACCGAAGAGTGCCGAGCCCTTGACCTCCTCCTTGGTAGCCTCTCGGCGGTAAAGATTCCAGAGGAATGAGGTGCTGCGGACGCCCGTCTCCGCGGAACGGGTGGATCGGTAGAGAGACCAGAGCGGGGAGTAGTGCCTTGGGATGGTTTCGTTGGCGGGAAAAAAAGGTTCAGCCAGGGCCAGCCACTGGAACCGGTGGTCCCCCTCCGTGGACTGCTGCCAGGTAAAGAGTGGCCAGAAGTCCCGGCGTCGTTTCACGGCGGAGGTCTTGAGTCGGGTCTCCGTCTTGTCGACGTAGAGAAAGAACAGATAGCGACGCTGCTCAATCCGATCGAATTGGGTTTCCAGTTGTTGAGCCCGGTAGAGCGGCCAGGCATAAAACTGACTGGACAGCTCGGGGTTGGCTGCGCGGCCGAAGAAGGGCCAGAGTCGATTGACTGTTTTGCCTTCTCCGCGGGCGAAGACGATGAAGGGCCAGGGCAGCCCGAGTTCGTGGTAGCCTTGTTCGCGATCATGGGTCACGGTCAGGCCCAGCGGCCAGGGCACGGTGAAGGTGTCACGAAGGGGCGAGGTGAAGGTGCTAAAGAAGGGAAGGAGGGCGCGATGATTCTTGGGATCGTCCGTCTCCAGGTCCGTTCGGTCATGGAAATAGAACGGCCACATCAAATTGAACTTCTTGTGACCGCCGACCATCGAGGGGTCTCCCATGACATTGGTTTTGGTGGTGACGCCCTTCTGTTCCCAGCCCATCAAGGGCCAGATCTGCCAGCCGCTCAGTTCGTTGCCGCGGCGACGGTGGAACAAGGGAACGAGATAGTTGTCCGTGACAACATCCCTTTTCTTGGTCTGAACGTAGAGCGGAAACATCACCACCTTGAGCTCGTCGCGGAGGAGCCGATTCTTGACCGTGCCATAGAACGGAAAGAGCGCGTGATAGCGTTTTTCAGGGTCGCTGGACGCTTGACGGAAGAAAAACGGAAAGAGGGTTTGACGAGTCGAGCTGCCTCGGGGCGTTGAATCGGCGGAGAGGGTGGATCCGGCCGAGAAGCTGAGTAGTTGAAAGAGGTGGAAGCGCTTTTCTTCGCCGTATTGATCATAACTCAAGAGGGGATAAAGAACGTCCCACTCGCTCTGTTCAAGGCGTTTATCGCGGGTTGCGGAAAAGAATGGCGCGATGCTGACTCGGGAACCGAAGTGGCGTGTTTCGTGGGCATAGAAAGGGCCCCAGAGAGTATTCCAGTCCCGGAAACTAGACTCGAGGAATGAGGTGGAGGGCGGTTGTGGGCTCTCTTCAGACCAGAGCAACCCGGGACCGCTCGCCCCGAGTATGAGAAGGGCCGAGAGTCCGATCAGGAGAGTTGCTTTGCGATTCAAGGGATTCCTCAAAAGGCGTGATCGTAGAGGGTGCCGCGCGTTGGTCAAGAGACGAACCGGGAACCGCGGTGCTCAGAGGTGGGCAGGGGCGTCCAGAGGGCGTGATTGAGGTGATGCTTCCCGGGCGATTGCAAGGCGTCGGGGGTTCGATGCCGCGGTCTGGTATGGGAGGGCAAGGGGTGGGATTGACCCGGGTCCGTTCTTTAGCGATAGTCAGGTGCGGTACCTGAGTCGCGAGGGGTTGATGTCGCGGGCGAGGGGTTGGTGCGAGCGAACATGTCGAACCGAAATCTGAAGAATCCGCTCTTGATCTGGCGATTCGTGGACGGAAAAGCCGGTCACGAGCGCCAAACCGAAGGTCTGGCGCAGGCCCTGGGGGAGATGTGCCGGGTCGAGGTGGTTGAGATCGACGTTTCCCGAAAACGAGCGGCCACATGGGAGCATCTGAGGCGGCTGCGCGCTGAGGGAATGCAACCTGCCCTTCTCATGGGCGCGGGCCGGCGCAGCCACTGGCCGCTGATCTGGGCGCGGTGGTTGACCGGCGCTCCGACCGTGGTCCTGATGCGGCCGAGTTTGCCACGCTGGCTCTTTAATTTTTGTCTCCTCCCGGAGCATGACGGCGTTCGACCCCGCAAGAATGACCTGGTGGTTCAGGGGGTTCTGAATGCGGTGCAAGAGAGTTCCCGTCAGGACGCCGATCGGGGACTCATCCTGGTGGGCGGGCCTTGCCGCCATGTGGATTGGGATAGCCGTGAGCTGTTGCGTCAGCTTAAGGGGATTATCAAGAAGGCTCCGGGAATGACTTGGATGCTGACTTCTTCCCGTCGAACCCCACCCGATCTTGTGGCGGAGCTGGCTCGATCGTCATGGCCGCGGGTGACCTTCGTGCCCTACCAGGACACTCCTCCCGGCTGGGTGAGCGAGGCGTTGCAGCGGGCTGGTCAAACCTGGGTGAGTCCAGACAGTGTCACCATGGTTTTCGAGGCATTGACCTCGGGCTCGCAGGTGGGGGTATTCGAGCTGGTGTGGCATCCGGGATCGAAGCTGAAGCGATCGATTGATCGCTTGGTGGCGGACCGATTAGTCACCCCCTATTCAGCATTTGAATCGACGGGAAAGTTGGAGGCACCAAGCCGGGTGTTGAACGAATCCCGGCGGAGTGCCCGCTGGCTTTTGGAACGGATCGCATGGTCCCTCGCCCCGCCCGAGGATCAGTCCTCCATGGAGACCGCGGCACACTCGGGTTCGTGATGGCCGATCAGCGGACCTTGGTTCAACTCGTTCCGGAACTGGAGTCCGGTGGCGTGGAGCGTGGGACGGTCGAGGTTGCCGGTCATGCCGTGGGGGAGGGGTGGCGGTCGATCGTGATCTCGGGCGGAGGCCGTTTGGTGTCTCGGGTGGAATCCTCGGGCGCACGGCACCTTCAACTCTCGATTGGGAAGAAAAGCCCATGGACCCTAGCCCATATTCCGCGATTGAAGAAGTGGTTCATGCGATGGGCCTCGGAGGGAGGGGTGGTGGTTCATGCGCGGTCCCGTGTGCCGGCCTGGGTGGGCCTGATGGCACAACGCGGGGTTCGCCGTCGGGTCCCGGTACGTTTCGTGACGACGGTTCATGGCTTTAATTCGGTCAACTCCTACAGTCGGGTGATGACCCGCGGCGACCGGGTCATCTGTGTCTCCGATTCGATCCGATCGTATCTCCTGGAATCCTACCGGGGTCTGTCGCCGGAGAAACTAGTCGTGATCCCCCGAGGCGTGGACGACCGGGAATTCCCGCGGGGATATCAACCGGAGTCCACGTGGCGGGCGGAATGGGAGAAGGAATTTCCGCAGTTCAAGGGCAAGCGGTTGATCGTTCTTCCAGGGCGCATCACCCGGCTCAAGGGGCACCTGGATTTCATTCGCATGCTGGGAGAGCTCTGTACGCGTTGGCCCGATCTCCACGGGCTCATTGTCGGGGATGCGAGTCCCCGACACGGTCCCTACGTGGAAGAGCTGCGTTCGCTGCTGAAACAGCTCGGGCTGGAGAAGCGGGTGACGATGATCGGCTATCGCCCGGATGTTCGAGAGGTTTTCTCCAGTGCCCGGTTGGTTTTGAATCTCTCGACGAAACCGGAATCGTTCGGGCGAACGGTTTTGGAAGCCCTGGCCTTGGGTGTGCCCGCCGCGGGTTACGATCGAGGCGGCACGGGCGAGGTGCTGGCCGCGATGTTTCCGCAAGGGAGGCTGAAGGAGGGGTCAGCACTCTTGTTGGCGAACCAGGTGGATGAGCTTCTCCAGAATGAAAGGGCCCAACCGAGGGAAAACTGTTTTCCCAAATCAAAATGGTTGGAAAGCGAGTTTGCGCTCTATCGTCGGATCATCACATCGCCTATCCCGGTGGCTGATGATGAAAATTAAGGTTGGAATGAGTTAGGTGCTGACGGTTTAGGGCAGCGAGCTGAAATGTGGCCAACATCTCACCAAATGACGCGGTGGCGCACGGTAAGAGGAAGGCCAAAAAAGTTGAACTGGCTAGCGAGCGGGGTCGAGCACCATCAAGCAGCATCCCGGTCTGTTGCGAGAACTGTCACGAGATTGGGTGAGGGAAGTTTCTGATGCTCGGCTGATCAAGGTCTGGTGGAGATACGATGGTCCAGGATTATTCACTAGGTTCGCATTCCGGAGTATCAGCAGAGGGTTTTACTAACGATCTTTGAATAGGACTTGAGTGATTCACGTTTCGGATTTGATATGCCGTAAAGGTAAAAAAAACCCTGCCTTCAGGCAGGGTTTGGTAGTTCTGATTTGAGCCGTTTACCACTATTGGGTATAGGCTTCAACAACAACTTCCTTTACGAACACACTGTTCGTATCCAAGACTCGAGAAATAATGTCGAATGCATCCGCTCCGGTAATCTCCACACCGATCTTGCTCTCAGGGGCTACCGTAACGGGCACCTCAGTTGTAGTACCATCGGGTGCGGTCACAACCGTCGTCTGTTCTTCAAAAACAACGACTGTTTCACCGTTCACTACTGTTTCTTTTGCTTCGACGCCCAGAAAAACTTTCTGCTCAACTGCTACATCAACAGGTGCCTTGATTGAGGCCTCTCCAGTATCAGTATCTACAACTACCTCAATGACAACATCATCCCCGGTGGCCTGACTGGAGGAACCAATAGTGTATTTGAAGGTGACGATAGCGTCATCCTCCGAAAAGACCCGCTGTCCCCCATCTCGAACCGCCTGAACAAAGTTCCCGAAGGTTTCCGCTCCAGCTGGATTACCTCGCTGCACACCCGCGACAACACTCCCTGCACGCTCAGGGAATGCTTTGACGGAGCGGAGGGCGATAGCCACGGAATACTCGGGAGCTGCACTTACGGCCGCCCGAGTGATCGCATAGGCATTCTCGGGAAAGAGTTGGATGGCCGCCTCAACGACTGCCGGAGCGATTTCCGGGGCGTTCGCCGCGATCGCACCCACCAGACTTGGTGCCAGAGAGTGCCTTGAGGTCAGAAAGATTCGAACGGTCCGAACCGCTATTCTCTCCCGATCGGCCTCAGGGGCGTCGAGAATGACGTCGACTGCTGCTGCAGGTAACTCAACCGTTGAGGTTTCCTCGGCGATACTTCGGAGCGCTTTGACACTGAACTGTCCTTGTGCGACATCGCTGGTCTTGGCAAAAGCCGACGACGCCACCGTCATCGCCACAAACGTACTTAAGGCTAATGATTTCATTTCTTTAACTTCCTGGCATCTTGATGCCCCTTACCTCCAATTTCAAGTAAAAAATCGCTGGATTATGGAGTTCTAGGCGCAGGAACAAGCCATAATCAAACCGACGAGGGTGGATGATGGAGATACGGCCATTTAATGCAAGATAAAAAATCGGATAAGAACCTAATCCGAGGGAGTTTAGGGAGGAAAACCAATCGGATATTGGAACTCTTGCCATGGAAAAAGATTGGTGAAATCAATGGGGCGCTCTGGAGGAGAACTCTGAACTCTT
>MDTE01167005.1_pt1 | contig 22718 bp, 23 predicted proteins | sample 811231 | NCBI WGS metagenome assembly MDTE01 (sample SAMN05326651, study PRJNA326480) | marine metagenome | isolation source: seawater | place: Indian Ocean: Red Sea | collected 2010 | reverse complement strand
GAAGAGACCGAAGAAGAGATTACGTACCAGATTGTAGGCGAATATGAGGCCGATCTGAAGAGCGGTAAGATTGCTATCGCGGCTCCTATTGCACGCGCACTGATTGGTAAAGGTGAAGGCGATAGTGTCGAAGTGACCACCCCTAAAGGCACGCGCTATTACGAAGTGCTGGCCGTTAAATACCAGTAGCAGGATTTGCGATGCACCAGCCGGTCACATGGGTGCTGGTGGATGATAAGGCCGGACATGCGGCGCAAGCATGCGGGCTAACAGAGGCGCTCGGCTACCCACACACGTCTAAATTCCTGCGTTACACAAAGGCAGCCGCGTTGCCTAACATGCTGCTGGGTGCATCACTGAAAGGCATTACACGCGATTGCCAACGCACCATGAAACCCCCATGGCCTGATCTGCTGATTGCTGCCGGCAGGCGTACCATTCCTATCGCACGCTACATCAAAAAGCAGCACACGACCTGCCAATGGGTGCAGCTTATGTGGCCCGGCAAGGCGCTGGAATGCGACCTCATCATTGTGCCAGAGCATGATCAGATACGCCCTCAGCCCAACATGTTCGTCACTACCGGAGCGTTGCACGGCATAAATAGCACCACGCTTGAGGGTGCCAAGACGCAGTGGGAGTCGCACCTTGGCACACTCCCTGCCCCGCGTGTGGGTGTGCTACTTGGCGGCCATTCCAAAAGCGGCCGGATGCAGCCCGAAGATGCGACCTTACTGGTGGATAAGGCAAAAATAGTAGCAGGCAATGAAGGCAGCGTGATGATTACTACCAGCAGGCGCACTCCGCCTGCCTGTATGGATGCTATAAGGCCGGTGCTGCGTCCGCAGGATATGCTCTATGACTGGCGAAGCCGTAAAGCAAACCCTTACCGCGGCATGCTGGCATGGGCGGATGCATTATGTGTGAGCGGCGATTCGATATCGATGCTTTCCGAGGCGGCCAGCACGGCAAAGCCAGTCTATGTGCATGCACCTGCACATTTGGCAGGTGAAAAACAGCGTAATCTTGCCGCACGTCTTGTACAGATGGACTATGCGCACTACGTTACTGATGTTGTTGCAGATGGATGGATGCCCGCTGGTTATTTGCAGGAAACAGAGCGTGCCGCAGATTTTATCCGACAGCATTTGCATCCGCAAAGCAATGACGCTAAGAGAAAAACGTAAGGGAATATCATTTCGGTAAAACCCACTTTACACACCAATTAGAACCGTTATAACTAACGTGTTTTTATTTTATTTCATTCTGGTTTAGGAGGATACTATGAGCGTACTAGTAGGTAAAGAAGCCCCGGATTTCACCGCATCGGCTGTGATGCCAGACGGGCAGATCAATGAAGCATTTAATCTGAAAGAATACCTGGGCGGCAATGTAGGTATCCTGTTTTTCTGGCCATTGGATTTCACTTTCGTGTGCCCGTCGGAAATTATCGCATTCGACAACCGTATTGAGCAATTCAAGCAGCTGGGTGCTAAAGTGATTGGTGTAAGCGTAGACTCGCACTTCACCCACCTCGCATGGCGCAATACCCCGGTGGATAAAGGCGGTATTGGCAATGTAAAATTCCCAATGGTTGCTGATCTGACCAAACAAATCGCACGCGACTATGACGTATTGCTGAATGACTCGGTAGCGTTCCGTGGCACCTTCATGATCGACAAAAACGGCGTTGTGCGTCACCAGATCGTGAACGATCTGCCGCTGGGTCGTAATGTGGACGAAGCACTGCGCATGGTCGACGCACTGAACTTCACCGAAGAGCATGGTGAAGTATGTCCTGCTGGCTGGAACAAAGGCGAGCAAGGCATGCAGGCGACTCCCGATGGTGTTGCTGCATTCCTGAAAGAAAAAGCATCGTCGCTATAGACGAATATTCATAGGTAGGAGACAGACATGGCCAAAGAACCACAAACCCACAAAACCGATGTGTTGATTCTTGGATCCGGCTCGGCTGGATGCACCGCCGCTATTTACGCGGCACGTGCCGGTCTGTCTCCTATTATGGTGCATGGTATGCAGCCCGGTGGTCAATTGACCATCACCACCGAGGTAGAAAACTATCCCGGCTTCGCTGACGTTATTCAGGGCCCATGGCTGATGGAACAAATGGAAGCACAAGCACAGAAAGTGGGCACGCATATCATTCATGACTATATTGTGGATGTAGATCTCAGCAAACGTCCTTTTGTGGCTAAAGGCGACTCTGGTGATTTGTATGAAGGCAAAACACTGATTATCGCCACCGGCGCGTCAGCACGTTGGCTGGGGCTGGAGAGCGAAGAGAAATATCAGAATTTTGGTGTGTCTGCCTGCGCCACCTGCGACGGGTTCTTCTATAAGGACAAAGAAGTCGTGGTGATTGGCGGCGGCAACACCGCCGTAGAAGAAGCGCTTTTCCTTGCGAATATTGCCTCGAAAGTGACCGTAATTCACCGTCGCGACGAGCTGCGTGCCGAAAAAATTGGCCAAGAGCGCTTGTTCAAGAACAGCAAAGTAGAAATGTGCTGGGACAGTGTGGTGGAAGAATTCTTAGGTGAAAATAACCCGCCTGGCCTGACCGGCGTGCGCGTGAAGAATGTGAAAACGGGCGAAACCAAAGAAATCCCTGCGCATGGTGCGTTTGTGGCTATCGGTCACGACCCAAACACCTCGCTGTTCGCGGATACGCTGGATATGGATGAAGATCGCTATCTGAAAACAGCAGCGGACAGCACCAAAACCAGCGTGCCGGGTGTGTTTGCTGCCGGCGACGTGCAGGACAAGATTTACCGTCAGGCTGTGACCGCTGCAGGTACGGGCTGCATGGCTGCACTGGAAGCGGAAAAGTTCCTCGCCGAGCACGAAGACCTATAGCCACATCACAGGCCGTATTATTTGCCTGCTTGCAATTTCCCCTGTGTTACCAGTATATCTATAGCCACACAAGGGAGTTAGGCACGCATGGATTGGGACAAATTGCGTACCTTTTATACGGTGGCACAGTCTAAAAGTCTGACCAAGGCAGGTGAGGCTCTCAGCCTCAGTCAATCTGCGGTAAGCCGCCAAATCACCTCGCTGGAGAGCCGGCTGGGCGTTTCCCTGTTTCACCGCCACGCACGCGGGCTGGTGCTAACCGAGCAGGGCGACACCCTGTTTCGAACCGTATCAGAAATGGTCGTCAAGTTGCAGACCGCCGAGTCTACACTGGCAGAGACCGCAGCACGCCCTAAGGGGCCTTTCACGATTACGGCACCATCTGCCTTTGGTACCATCTGGCTAACCCCTGCCATTAAAGAATTTAACGAGCTCTACCCCGATATTAATATAACGCTGCTGCTGGATGACCGCGAAATGGATCTGAGTATGCGCGAGGCCGATGTCGCCATACGCCTATACCCGTCCAAAAACCCTGATCTGATTCAAAAGCCGTTGGTAACCATGCGTAATTCTATTTATGCATCGAATGATTATCTACGTCTTTACGGGATTCCCAAGGATGTCGACGAATTGAAATACCATAAGCTGATAGCGTTTAAATCGAACACGCAGCCACCCTTCCCTAAGATCAACTGGCTGTTTAATCACCCGCAAACTAAGAAGATGAAACTGAAGCCAGCGCTTACTATGAACTGCTTGCAAGGCATGCGCACAGCTGTAAAAGAGGGTATGGGTATAGCCGCCTTACCTGACTATCTGCTCTATCGTGGACGGCATGTCAGTAAGGTGCTTGATACGCTGGAAGGGCCGTTGATCGACACCTACCTCGTCTATCCATTAGAGTTAAAGAATTCTACCCGGGTGGGTGCCTTTAGAAGCTTTCTGACACGAAAACTGGCGGAATATAACTTTTAATAACAACGACTTATAAGTTTTATTCGTATAAGCGTGTTTTTTCCTTGAAAAGTTAATGAAAATTAATAATATGCCGCCTTCAGATTCGCGAGGATTTTTGCGTTTTTGACTCTGGCCCATCGGCCAGAGACCTGGACCCTTTTTGGGCCCAGCCACCCGAATTATCTAGTGTTTCGGGTGGGTAGCCTCCCTGTTATGCTACGCCGGGTTTTGTACCCGGCTTTTTTTATCGCATTATCATTAACGCCTAAACGTTAATAAATGATAAAGGGCTTACGATAATTTTGTGATGGCTTCTTGCAGGCGGTCTGCAGCTTTGGTCAGATTATCATCCGAAGTGGCGTAGGAGATACGGAAGAAACCGTCCAGACCGAACGCGCTGCCCGGAACGACCCCTACTAACGCATCTTCCAACAGATATTCTGCCAGGTCCATATCGCTATTGAGCGTTTTGCCCGCTGGCGTGGTTTTGCCAAGCAATGCACGTGCATCCGGGAACACATAGAACGCGCCCTGCGGCGTCTGACATTCGATGCCTTCTATGGCATTCAGACGGCCTACAATCAGATCACGGCGACGTTTGAACGCAGGAATCCATTCTTTAAGGAAGCTATGGTCACCATTAAGCGCTTCCAATGTCGCAGCCTGTGAAATCGAGCTAGGGTTGGACGTACTATGCGATTGCATGTCGCTCATAGCTTTGATGAGCGACTTTGGCCCCGCACCATAACCGATGCGCCATCCCGTCATGGAATAGGCCTTAGAAACACCATTTACCGTCAAGGTGCGTTCTTTCAATTCGGGCGCCACTTGGGCGGCGGTTACAAACTCGAACCCATCATATACCAGATATTCATAGATATCGTCTGCCATCACCCACACATACGGATGCTTCTTCAGCACGTCACACAACGCTTCCATCTCTGCGCGCGTATAGCCTGCGCCTGTTGGGTTGGAAGGCGAGTTAAGGATAAGCCATTTGGTTTTTTCGGTAATGGCCGCTTCCAACGCGTCTGGCTGCAGTTTAAAGCCGTGTTCTGCCCCGCACGTGATAATCTTTGGCGTGCCCTCTGCAATCTGTACCATGTCCGGGTAAGACACCCAGTAGGGCGCAGGAATCAGCACTTCGTCGCCGGGATTCACAGTAGCCAGCAGCGCGTTAAACAGCACATGTTTCGCACCATTACCTACGATGATCTCACCCGGTTCATAACTCAGCTCATTATCGCGCTTTAATTTTGCGCAGATGGCCTCTTTCAGCTCTTTGGTACCGCTGGCGGGGGTATATTTGGTTTGACCACGATCCATCGCATCTTTGGCTGCTTGCTTGATATGATCGGGCGTATCAAAGTCAGGCTCGCCTGCTGCCAGACCAATTACATCATGGCCTGCGGCTTTCAATTCTGCGGATTTCGCAGTAATCGCCATAGTAGGTGAGGGTTGCACTGCGCTCAGGCGGTTGGCAATCAAAGACATAATCTATTCCTTATTGAGTCGAAGCGGTTGATTTATTCTCGGTGTAACCGATAAGCTCAACATCAACAATAGTTGTTTGACCTGTCGGTATCAGAGAGAGAATTTTTTCATCCAATGCGCTACCTTCATCACGCACGGCATAGCTGGCCGGAATCAATACACTACGCTTCTCGTCCATTTGCATACCGGCAATCGCCCTATCCAGGCCATAGAGCAGCTCACGCGCTCCCAATTGCAACTCAGCCTCAATCGTGTCTGAGGGTTCTCCCTCGCGCCATATAGTCAATCGCACTTCTGCGGTTTGCCCGCATGCCACTGTCTGGCCACCGCCTTCTGTGCGGGTCTGGCTCATGGCTGCCGGTTCGGTAATAGATGGGTCAGGCAAACGATCCGCCAATTCCACATAAAGCTGCACGGTGCGCAACGCATCTTTGCGCTCTACCGACGGGTCAATCATGTAATGCGGTAGCGATACATCGCGGATGCCGCCTTCACGCATGCCTAGCACAATTTGCGTCCATTTTTTATCCAGCGTTGACTCACCCAAACGGAAACTGGCGGGCATGGTGGGCAATTCCGGAATTTCTACCGCACTGCCATCCGGCAAAATACCGCGAATATCAACGATAACATCATCGCCACACTCGGCCGATTCGCCGTCGCCTTGTTTGCGCGAACCCACACGCATTTCTCCCGCTTCAGCCGGGTTAATGGTGCGACGCCAACGGTCAATATCGACCAGCTTTTGCACTTCGGGATAATCACGGATGGTGGGAGTGTTTTTTTCCTTCGGCTTCTCAACTACCGAAGCGGGCGGTTCTTTCGTGGTTTTCTGTGAGGCCGGGGCTTCTCTCGGCGCATCGGGCGTCGGTTCTGCGCTTAACGCGCGAATAATCAACAACAAAAGAAAGCCAAGAAGCAGCCAAGAGATCCATCTGGGTTTTCTATGTTCTGATTGCATCCCTACACATTAAATCGGAAATGAAAAATATCGCCATCGCAGACTATATACTCTTTACCTTCCAGACGCAACTTTCCGGCCTCTTTTGCCCCTTGCTCGCCGTTACAGGCGATGAAGTCGTCATAGGCGATGGTTTCGGCGCGAATAAAGCCTTTTTCAAAGTCGGTATGAATCACCCCTGCCGCCTCTGGTGCACTGGCATTACTGCGCACAGTCCATGCCCGCGCCTCTTTTGGTCCGACGGTAAAGAAGGTCAGCAAGTCGAGCAGGCTATAGCCCGTTTGAATGATACGCGCCAGGCCGGTTTTCTCCAGCCCCAGCTCTGCCAGAAATTCCTGTTTCTCTTCTTCGCTATCAAGCGAGGCTACTTCAGCCTCGATCTTCGCAGAGATAACCACAACTTGCGCATTTTGCTCCGCCGCGTATGACGCCACTTTCTCCGACAATGCATTACCGCTAGCCGCCGCGTCTTCTTCGACATTGCATACATACATAACGGGTTTGGAGGTCAATAGGTTCAGATGCTTCACTGCGCGCTGCTCTTCGCGGTCTTTAGCCTCATACACGCGCGCTGGCTTGCCTTCTGCCAATATTGGCAAAATATCCTCTACCAGCGTCAAGGTCGCTTTGGCTTCTTTGTCGTTGCCGCGCACTTTTTTCACCAGCGCATCTTTACGTTTTTCCAGACTTTCCAAATCGGCCAGCACCAACTCGGTTTCGATAATCTCGGCATCGCGCAAAGGATCAACATCGCCTTCCACATGCGTGATGTCATCATCCTCAAAACAACGCAGCACATACACAATCGCATCGACCTCGCGGATATGCGACAGGAACTGGTTGCCCAACCCCTCGCCTTTGCTGGCGCCGCGCACTAAGCCTGCAATATCAACAAACTCCAGAAAGGTTGGGATTATCTCGGCAGATTTGCCAATCCGCGCGATATTATCCAGCCGCTCATCCGGCACGGCCACACGGCCAACATTGGGCTCAATCGTACAAAATGGGTAATTGGCCGCCTCTGCCTGCACTTGCGACAAAAGCGCGTTGAATAAAGTAGACTTACCTACATTCGGCAATCCGACGATGCCACATTTGAAACCCATGTTAGAATCCTTTTCTGCGCCTGTTGCTTATGCGCCTGTTGTAGGTTTATCCGCACCAGATGCAAGCGCAATCTTGCTCATAAAGCTTTCTGGTGTGTCTGTATAAAAAAGTGCGAAATGACGAATGATAGCGTCGCACACTGGCGCTAATTCAGCCTGCTCTTGCTTGGAGAAATCATTCAGCACATAGCTGGTGACCTGATCTTTATGACCTGGATGGCCGATACCAAAACGTAGACGCCAATAATTTTTGCCAATCTGCGCATCAATATCGCGCAACCCGTTATGGCCGCCATGGCCACCGCCTTGCTTAATGCGTATTTTGCCGGGCGCAAGGTCAAGCTCGTCATGTAAAACCAGCACATGTTCGGGCTTGGCTTTGTAGAATTGCAGCAATTGCTGCACCGCACGGCCAGAATTATTCATGTAGGTTTGGGGCTTTAGCAGCAGCACTTTCTCGCCCGCTATACGACATTCGGCAATATGGCTGCTAAACTTCTCCGAGAAAGCGGATGCTGCATACTCATCCGCCAACCCATCGATGAGTTGAAAGCCAATATTGTGACGATGACCCGCATATTTGGCGCCAGGGTTACCTAGTCCAACCACCATATGCATGGGCATCACCCCTTCGCGTTAAGACGTGTTAGGCAGCTTCACCTTCAGCCGCAGCGCCTTCAGCTGGCTCTTCAGCAACAGCCGCTTCATCCGCAGATGGCTCGCTCGCTTTCGCCAGACGACCCGCAATCGTTACGATGGTGAAATCACGATCGGTAATGGTTGGGGTTACGCCTTCGGGCAGGTCAACTTCGCTAATGTGAATCGAGTCACCGATATGTGCGTCTTTCACATCCACATCCACCGATGTTGGAATGCGGGTAACGTTGCATACCAGCTCAACAGTGTGACGCACTACGTTGATCGAACCACCACGCTTCACGCCCACACAACGGTCTGCATTCAGCACGTTCACAGGAATGTTTACGTTGATGGTCGATTTGTCGGTCACGCGCAGGAAGTCTGCATGCTCGATCATGTCGGTCACCGGATGCAGCTGCAATTGACGTGGCAGCGCGTGGTAGGTGTCTTTACCTGCTTTGATTTCCACCACTTTACTGGTGAAACCACCGCGGAAATACGCGTGGGTCAGCTTATCGCGATCCATCGACACCGATACCGGTTCCATATCTTTATTGTAAATAATTGCCGGTACTTTTTTCTCCCGGCGCAACGCACGAGCAGACCCCTTGCCGTGGGACTCGCGCAGTTCTGCGTCAAATGTGTATGCAGCTTCCATTATTATTCTCCATCAAAAACTATCGCACCAAATCAAGGCCGAAATAAGGCGCGCATTTATAAAGCGGGTTTTTTCAATAGTCAAGCCTTCTAACAGGCTCTTTTGCCTATTAATCGAACAGGCTGGACACGGATGTTTCTTCACTGATGCGGCGAATTGCCTCTGCCAACAGTGGAGCCACACTTATCACCCTGATTTTGCTGCTATTTTTTACCGCATCGGTTGGGGCGATCGTGTCGCATATCACCAGCGAGTCGAGTTGCGAATTATCAATGCGCTCCACCGCATTGCCTGACAACACGCCGTGGGTTACATACGCCGAAACGGACAACGCACCCTGTTGTAGTAGTTTATCGGCGGCATTACACAACGTACCGCCTGAATCCACGATATCGTCAAAGAGGATACAATGGCGGTTTTCGATTTCACCAATAATATGCATCACCTCAGATTCGCCTGCGCGTTCGCGGCGCTTATCGACGATGGCCAAATCTGCATCCAGACGGTTGGCCAGTGCGCGTGCACGTACCACGCCGCCTACATCCGGCGATACCACCACCAACTCATTGGGGTCTTCGTAATTATTGCGAATGTCTGCCTTTATCGCAGGACGCGCATAAAGGTGATCAAGCGGAATATCGAAAAAGCCCTGAATCTGACCAGCGTGCAAGTCTACCGTCAACACACGGTCGGCACCGGCAGAGGTAATCAGATTGGCAATCAATTTCGCGGTGATTGGTGTGCGGGGGCCAGGCTTACGATCCTGACGGGCATAGCCGTAATAAGGCATAACCGCAGTCACGCGGCGCGCAGAAGCGCGTTTGAGCGCGTCTAGCGTGACCAGTAATTCTATGATGTGATCATTAGCGGGATAAGAGGTGGATTGAATCAGAAACACGTCCTGTCCACGCACATTTTCTTTGATTTCTACGAACACTTCCGAGTCGGAAAAACGACGAATGCTGGCATCGGCCAATGGCACATGCAGATAATCCGACATAGCTTTTGCTAGCGGCTGGTTACTGTTGGCTGCAATCAGTTTCATAAAAGCCCCGCTGATTCACATGTGAGAAAGTGGCGTGACACTAGCAGCGGTCTTGCGAAAAGTAAACTGCTTAAGCAGCGCCTTCTTCGTCGGGTTTAAGGCTGTAATCTTCTTTGCGGAAGACGGTGGTAACGCGTTGAATTTCATGCTCTGGCACACCCAGTTCGCGCAGCAGCGCACCGGCTATTTGCAAGCTGCCTTCAAAAATTTCCGGCACCGCTACATTCGCGCCTATTTCCTTGATGTCTTTGGCCTGACGCAAGTCATTCACGCGGACAATAATTGGCAAATAAGGATAATCTTTGCGTAGCGCTTTTACCACCTGCGTAGCCATGCGCTCATTTTTGAACGTCACAATCGCGGCACGCGCGCGCTTGATACCAACCGCTTCCAACACTTCCATACGGGTGGCATCGCCGTAATAAACGGGCGCATTATGCTGGCGCCCATCGGTTACTTCCGCCGGGTTAAACTCCAACGCGATGAACGGTATTTCCTCGGTCTGCAAAATCTCAGTTACCATTTTACCCATGCGGCCATAACCTGCCACAATCACATGGTCTTCCAGATCGAGTGTTTCCTGCTTCACCGAATCTGGCCCAACATCAGGCGTAGAGCGAATGCGCGCTGCCAAACGTTGTCCAAGCAACGAAAGCAGCGGAGTCAGTGCCATGGTAACGCTGACAATGACCAACAGCACCTGCGTCAAATGCTGAGAGAAAATCTCCATTTCACCCGCCAGCGTGAACAAAATGAAGCCAAACTCGCCCCCCTGCGCCAGCAGCAAGGCCGTGTGCACCGAGGCACAGCTACCGAATTTGAACATGCGCAAAAGCGCATGGATGATGAGGAATTTGGTAAGAATGAGCACCAGCGAGGCCAGCAAAATCAAATGCCACATCTCAATCAACAGGCTCAGATCAACCGCCATACCCACCGTCATGAAGAATAAACCTAACAGCAGGCCTTTATAAGGCTTAACATCGGCTTCCACCTGATGATGGAATTCGGTTTCTGCCACCAGAAGCCCGGCCATGAAAGCACCAAGCGCCATGGAAAGCCCTGCCGTCTCGGTCAACCACGATGTGCCCAGCACTATCAGTAAGGTGGTGGCGGCGAATAATTCTTCATTTTGCAACGATGCGATGAAACGGAAAATGGGGCGAAGAATCAGCCGGCCAAGGCTGAAAATCAGTACCATCGCCACGGCTGCACGAATGGAAGCTTCGATTAAGGCAAAGCCGATATTGCCAATTTCACCTGCCGCCAACAGAGGCATCAGCACCAACAAGGGCATCACCGCCAAATCCTGAAGCAAAAGGATAGATAATGCTAACCGGCCTACCTGTGACCCCTTCTCGCCGGTCTCCTCTATCACCTGCAATACCAGCGCAGTAGAAGAAAGGGCAAGGCCACCCCCCACAATCACCACTGCTGTCAAATCCATGCCAAACAGCAGCATTACACCGCCTATAACCGCCGAGGTAAAAAACACCTGCGCGGTACCAAACCCAAACACCATGGTACGCATGGCCTTCAGGCGTGCCCACGACAATTCCATCCCGATCATAAAGAGCAAAAAGACTACACCCAGCTCGGCAATGCCTTGCGTGGTGGAGACGTCGTGAATCCAGCCAATTCCGTGCGGGCCAATCAGTGCACCTGCTACCAGATACCCAAGTACTGGGCTAAGTCGAAATGAGCGAAACAGCGCCACCACACCCACGGCCGCAACGATCAATATCAATATTTCTGCGAGTGGGGTATGATGTTCCATGCCATTACTATTTGGTTTTCACTGAGCCGTCACTATATGGCCTAGAGTGAGATATGACAACGTGGAGATATAAAATATGCGCAATGCGCTAATTACCGGAGCAGCAAAACGTGTGGGGCGCGCCATGGCTTTGCATCTGGCACAGCAAGGCTGGAACATCGCAATCCATTATCATCACTCTGCAAACGAAGCAGAAAGCCTGAAACAGGCAATCGAAGCTTTGGGACAGAAAGCTGTATTGGTGCAGGCTGACCTGCAGGACGAAGATGCACAGGCATCCGTGGTTGAATCGGCTGCGAACGTTTTGGGCGGGCTGACTTTGCTTATCAATAATGCGGGGCGCTTCCGCAAAGATAATCTGCAGAATATGCAACGCGCTGATTACGACAAACATATGAATCTGCATGTATGGGCATCGTTGAAATTGATTCAGGATTTTGCAGCGCTTGCGGCAACCGAGCAAGGCGAGTGTAACATTATCAACATTACCGATGGCATGACGGGATGGAGCCTGTCGAGCGGCTATTTAACCTATAGCCTTAGCAAAGCCACCCTGCACCATCTGACCGAAGCATTGGCGCGCGAGCTGGCACCCGGCATCCGCATCAACGCCATTGCCCCCGGTGCCACCTTGCCGGGCGAAGAAGATGGCGAGGCAGAATTTGCACGGATTGCAGCCCATACGCCCCTGCAACGGGTGAGCTCTCCAGAGGAAGTATGCCAAGCGCTGGATTATATTTTATCGGCTCGTTCGATGACGGGTCAAAGCATTCGGTTGAATGCCGGCGCACATATTCCGCCAGTATGGGTAGAGAAAGATGAATCAGGCAGCTGATTTATATTAATTTAATCCCCACAGCCGAAAGTTGTTCACACATCGCCTGCTCACATGGGCATATAGGCAAGCCATGCATCAGGCGCATAGCTTAGGGTGGACTGTTACAATATGAGAAGCCATAAAGTACATAATATCAATCGCTTAGAGGCGATGCACAAAATTTGGGCAAGTTATAAAAAACCCTTATGCTTCCAATGTCTTGACGTTTGTGCGCATAGTTCTACACATTGTTATCCACATATTTTGTGGATGATATTTATGTCTTGTTTATATGCTATTTAGGGTTTCATGACGGACGAAAATACAACTCAGAATTCAGTCCATGGCGTAGAGGTGATTCGCGCCGCGCTGGACGATATGCCACGCAGCCCCGGCGTCTATCGCATGCTGAATGCGCAGGGCGATGTGCTGTATGTGGGTAAGGCCAAACATTTGCGCAATCGTGTGAGTAATTACGCGTCGCCGTCTAATTTGACGTATCGCATCATGCGTATGGTGGAGCAAACTGCTTCCGTGGAAATCGTCACTACCCATACCGAAGCAGAAGCACTGCTGCTGGAAGCCAATATGATCAAGAAGCTCCAGCCGCGTTACAATATTCTGCTGCGCGATGATAAATCTTTTCCCTACATCATCGTCACAGGTGATCATGATTTTCCACGTGTGAAAAAACACCGCGGCGCGCAAAAACAAAAGGGTGAGTATTTTGGCCCCTTTGCCTCAGCAGGCGCTGTCAATAAGACTATTGCGCAATTGCAGCGCGCATTTTTGCTGCGCCCCTGTTCAGACAGTATTTTCAACAATCGCACGCGCCCTTGCCTGCAATACCAGATCAAGCGCTGCTCGGCACCGTGCGTGGATTACATAAGCAAGCAAGACTATGCCGGGCTGGTAGATCAGGCCAAGGCGTTCTTAAGCGGAAAAAGCCGTGAAATACAGGCACGGCTGGTAGAACAAATGCAGGCTCATAGCGATGCGATGGAATTTGAAAAAGCCGCGCGCCTGCGCGACCGGGTGCGCGCTCTGACGCAAGTGCAGCAAGATCAGGGCATGCGCGTAGCAGGGCTGGATGATGCCGACGCCATTGCACTCTACAAACAAGACGGCCAGTCCTGCATTCAGGTGTTCTTCTTCCGTAAAGGAAACCATTTTGGCAACCAGTCTTATTTTCCTAAGCACAGCGCAGAGGCCAGCGAAGCTGAAATACTGAGCGCTTTTCTTAGCCAGTTTTATCAGACACACACCCCGCCTAAAGAAATCCTGCTAAGCCATCCGATCGAAGAAGAAGAGGTGCTATCGCAGGCCCTGTCGATGGATACGCCCTACACGGTGCATTTCTTTGTGCCCAAACGCGGCGACAAACGCGAGGTGATCCAACAGGCGTTACGCAACGCAGAGGCGGCGCTATTGCGGCGTCAAAGTGAACGCATGGCCGATGCTGCCCTGCTGGAAGGCGTCGCCAAGCTTTTCCATTTGAGCGAAGCGCCTACGCGCATTGAAGTCTACGATAACAGCCATATCAGCGGCACGCATGCGCTGGGCGCCATGGTAGTTGCCACCCCTGAAGGGCTGGATAAGAAATCCTACCGACAATTCAACATACGCGATGAAGCGCTGGAGCCGGGCGATGATTACGGCATGATGCGTGAAGTATTCACGCGCCGCTTCAAGCGATTGCAAAAAGATGACCCCGAACGCACCCAAGGCCAGTGGCCAGACTTGGTGCTGATTGATGGTGGTCTGGGACAATTAAATGCAGTGCGCGAGGTATTCGAAGAACTGGGCGTAGATGATTTATGCTATGTGGCAATTGCCAAGGGGCCGGACCGTAATGCAGGGCGCGAGCAATTCTTTATGCCCGATAAAGCACCCTTCCAGTTACCGGTAGACGACCCTGTGTTGCATTATCTGCAACGCCTGCGCGACGAATCGCATCGCTTTGCCATCGGCGCGCATCGCCGCAAACGTGGCAAGGCTATCAGCACGTCGGAGCTGGATGCGATTCCCGGCATTGGCGCCACCCGCAAACGCGCGTTGCTGCATCATTTCGGCTCGCGCAAACAAGTCGAGCGTGCCACACTTTCCGAACTGGAAAAAGTGCCCGGCATCAGCAAAAAAACCGCGCAGATTATATATGACCACTTCCATTCCTGATGGGTTTGCTTATGCTGTAGCGCATGAGTTTGAACATGAAACGGCATATACCTAATTGGCTTACCATTTCGCGCATTGCGGTTATTCCTGTGTTGCTAGCGCTCTATGCCTATTGCGATACGGCATTCCGCTTCTGGGCGCTGCCGCTGTTTGCCTATGCGGCTATCACCGACTTTCTCGATGGGTATCTGGCGCGTAAATGGAATGTGCTGTCGTATCTCGGGCGCATGCTCGACCCGATTGCCGACAAGCTACTCGTAGGCGTGCTACTGGTAGTCTTATCCGCTGAAATGCCTATCCTCGTCATCCCCTCCGCCTGCATTCTGTTTAGGGAATTGATGGTGTCTGGCATGCGCGAATTTATGGCCGCACGCGACGTAACGATTCATGTCACCAAATTAGCGAAATGGAAAACCACCCTGCAATTAGTGTCGGTAGGGGTATATCTTTTCCTCATGGGGCTAGGGCAGTGGCCCACGCTGAATATCACACCACTAATTGCCATAGATACGCTACATCACATGGCATACGGGCTGTTCTGGCTGACAGCTTTGCTCACCTTATGGACCGGCCTCAACTACTTCACGGGCACGTTGCGCCATTTGCGCGGCCCAACCGTTTAAGCCGGTGTACGCACCAGATTGTGGTAATCATCCATCAGCTGCTTGCTGATTGCGCCCACCTCATAGGTATGACCATCTATCTCCGCCACAGGCGTGATCTCTGCGGCTGTACCCGTTAGGAAGACTTCGCTGGCACTGGTAATCTCTTCTGGCTTGATATGGCGCTCCACCACCTTGATGCCGCGCTCTTTTGCCAGATCAATCACGGTGCGGCGCGTAATACCATCCAGGAAGCAATCCGGTGTTGGTGTGTGCAGCTCACCGTTCATCACAAAGAAGATATTAGCACCGGTCGCCTCGGCCACATAGCCGCGCCAATCGAGCATAAGTGCATCATGATAGCCCGCAGCCTCGGCCTTGTGCTTGCTCATGGTACAAATCATATACAGGCCAGCCGCTTTACTGGCCGATGGCTCGGTGTCTGGTGATGGGCGCTTCCAATCGGCCGTAATCATACGGATGCCGGTTTCGCGCGCATCGGCTTTGAACAGATTCGGCCATTCCCACGTGGCAATCGCCACATGAATTTTGTTATGTTGCGCCGAAATCGCCATCATCTCGCTGCCACGCCACGCCACAGGGCGCACATAGCCATTGGTGATGTTTTGTTCTTTTACGATCAGTTTGGTCGCTTCATCCAGCTCTTGCGTGGTGTAAGGAACCTCAAACCCGATCAGCTCGGCCGATTTGCGCAGACGTTCGCTATGCTCGGTCAGTTTGAAAACCTGCCCGTTATAGACGCGTTCGCCTTCAAATACCGAACTGGCATAATGCAGCCCGTGGCACAAAATATGTGTGGTTGCATCGCGCCATGGCACCAGCTTACCGTTATACCAAATAACACCGTCACGATCGTCAAACGGAATGATCGTCATATCTTTATCCTTTCATCATGATCGCAGAGAGCTGCCTGCCATAGTCGGCTTCGCCGCGCTTGGTGGTGCGACGATAGCTGAAGAAGCGCTGTTCATCTGCGTATGTATCCATAGCAAGGGTTTCTGTTGCAGACAAGCCTGATTCGCGCAGACGCTGCATGACAAAGCCTGAAAGATCAAAATAATATTTTTGTGATTGGCTCGCGGGACGAAAAAACGCATCGAATGCGTTATCCGCTTCTATGAATGTGGCGAAAAATTCTGGCCCTACCTCATAGGAATCCTGAGCAATGCACGGCCCCACCGCCGCCGCGATATGCGCACGCTCTGCGCCCAGCGCCTCCATGGCCTGCACGGTATGTTCTATCACACCGCCAATGGCGCCTTTCCACCCTGCATGGGCTGCTCCCACCACGCCTGCATGCCCATCGGCAAACAATATGGGCGCACAGTCAGCTGTTAATATCCCCAGCATTATATCCGGCGTTTTAGTTACCATCGCATCGGCCTTGGGCGGCGTATCCCAAGGGCTATCTACGGTAATCACATCGGCGCTGTGAATCTGATAAAGCGTGCATAGCCTGCCTTGCAGCGCCTGCGCTGCTTTGGTGCGATTCTGTTGCACATGGTCGGGATTATCGTTGGAGCCAGGGCCGCAATTCAGGCCCGCATATATACCCTCGCTCACCCCGCCTTCGCGGGTGAAAAACCCATGCCGCACTTGGCCGTGCGACAATATGTTACTCGTAAGATACATGGCTGAATCCTGCTGGCACCAGCGCGTGATTGGAACAAATACTCATCACCTTAAACAGCTCTCCCATCTCGTGCGGAGAGATAAGGCGCTTAATCCCTGTAAGAATATATTCGGCCTGTTCCGGCGATGCAGTACGCAATAATTTTTCTGCGCGCACTTCGGCTCCCAGCCGCAACAGGAACGTGCCCTGACTGATGGTGCCATGCGCTACCACGCCTTGGTTTTCAGCTACTTCCATAAGGGTACGAAAATCAACATGGGCGGTAATGTCGGCCTTGCCGGGGTCTTTCAGCACAGGGGCAAATGCATGGTTACGTACGGCTTGCAATGTATCCTGATGTGCATCACCTAAATAGCCATAATCGATGAACAGCCCTGCACCGCCTTGCGCGTTAATATGTGCGGCTATTTCGCCTGTGATCTGTTTGGCAAGCGGGCAGCTTTCGATGATCGTACCATCTTTCATTACCCCACCGCCTTTGGCAAGCGACAGACCCGCATTGCCTAGTACGAATTCAAATTCGTCTGCCTCGTCATTATAGCCGACCAAACGCTCCTGAATGCCATCAGGGGTTTTCACATGCTGCTTAATCGGCAGGGCATCAAAGAACTCATTAGCAATGACCAGTGCAGGTTTATTTTTCGGCACTTGTTCAAATCGGTCGATCCATTCAATACGCGGGTGTTCATTGCGCAGACGTTGATATTGTATAGTGGAAAGCTTTGGGCTGGACTCGACCATGTGAATGGTCAGATGGTCATGAAAATCACCCATATTGCGCGTAGCGCGCAGAATATCCTGCATGAGCGTGCCACGCCCCGGCCCCAATTCCACCAGTGCGATGGGGCCACCTTCCATACGTTGCCACATATCCACGCACCATAAGCCCAGCAGCTCGCCAAATATCTGGCTGATTTCCGGCGCGGTAATAAAATCACCGTCGGTGCCAAATGGTTCGTTGGTGGTGTAATATCCATACTCCGGATGGGCGAGCGCCAGCTCCATATAATCGGCGATGGAGATCGGGCCGGTTGCCTCGATTTTATCCTGAATGATCTGGCTTAAGCTCATGCGGCCCGCTTACGTGCTGTGATTATGACATATACACCTAGGGCAATCATCGGCACAGACAAGAGCTGGCCCATGGTCAATGGCCCCAAAATAAAGCCCAGATGAGCATCGGGCTCGCGGAAAAATTCGACAATGCTACGCGACAGACCATAACCAATCAGGAACACACCACTGATGAGGCCGGGCTTTTGCAGACTTTTGGTGTAGCGCACCAGCCAGACGATAATGACAAATAAAAGCAACCCTTCCAGTGCTGCTTCGTATAGCTGGCTGGGATGGCGCGGCACAGGCCCGCCCGTAGGAAACACCATAGCCCATGACAGGTCGGGCGCGGGACGCCCCCATAACTCGCCATTGATAAAATTGGCGATGCGCCCGAAAAACAGCCCAATCGGCGCCGCGGCGGCCACCCGATCCATCACCGAAAGCCAGGATATGTTGTAGCGTTTGGCAAATAGCCAGAACGCAAACACCACGCCCAAAAAGCCACCATGAAATGCCATACCGCCCTGCCATATATACGCGATTTCGAGCGGGTGGTGCAGGTAGTAACCGGCTTTGTAAAACAGTACATAGCCCAGCCGGCCGCCAAGTATTATCCCCAGCACGGCATAGAGCATCATATCGTCGAGCGCTTTTTTGGAAAGAAGCGGCGGCGTTTCGCGGCGATTAATATGGGAGATATAACTAAAGCCCAATATGATACCTGCGATATAAGCCAGCGCATACCAACGAATCACCAGCGGCCCGAGTTCGACAGCGACAGGGTCAATATGCGGATAGCTAAGCGCTAAAGCCGGCAGTAATGCATCCAGCGTCATGCTTAGAAATAATGCTTATGTTCGCGTTCATCCTGCATGAGGTAATTCTGGACATAATCTTTGATGCCCTCCTCCAGCGAGGTAAACGGCTCCTGATAGCCCGCTTTACGCAGCTTATCCATGTCGGCCTGTGTATGATACTGGTATTTCAGCTTCAGCCCTTCCGGCATGTCGATGTAACTAACAGCAGGTTCTTTTCCTACCGCGGCAAAGGTGGCGCGCGCCAGATCATCGAAAGTGCGCGCTTCGCCTGTGCCCACATTGAACAGTCCCGACACATCCGGATTGTTAAGCAACCATTCCACAATGCGCACGCAATCCTTCACATAGACAAAATCGCGCTCCTGTTTGCCGTCTTCATATTCAGGGTTGTATGATTTGAATAATTTAACCGGCCGGTTGGCTTTTGCGTGCGGGAAAATCTGTGCGGCAACGCTTTTTTGGCTGCCTTTATGGTATTCGTTCGGGCCATACACATTGAAAAATTTCAGCCCCGCCCATTGCGGTGGCTTGCTGTGGTCGCCTTTGTCGATCACGTTGGCAACAAAACGATCGAATAAATGCTTGCTCCAGCCATAGGCGTTTAGTGGCGCCAATTGGGTGAGATACTCAGGCGATAAATCATCCTTAAACCCGGCTTGACCATCGCCATAGGTCGCGGCAGACGACGCATAAATAAATGGCACGCCATATTCAGCTGACCAGTTCCATAACAGTTTGGACAGAGAAAAATTATTCTCCAGAATCATATCAACGTCGGTTTCGGTGGTGGAAGACACTGCCCCCATATGCACAATGGCATGCACCCGATCCGCGTTCGACTCCAGCCAATAAAAGATGTCCATCGGCGCGATGATCTCGAAAATCTCGTGTTTCGCCAGATTAAGCCATTTATCGGTTTCCCCAAATGAATCACAAACCACAACGCGATAGTCGCCTTTGTCTGCAAGCGTATTGGCAATATTAGAGCCAATAAAGCCCGCTCCGCCCGTGACTAAGATTCGTTTCATATTCTTCTCCCTACGCCTTGCGGCTATTTACAGTATTTTTAGTTGCTTTATAGCCCCTACTTTGCGACAAAAAACACAAGCTCACAACCGTTAAATTAGAAAGGTGTGCCATGCCAAAAGATAATCCGCTTTTTGACGACCTCGCCCGTATGGCTTCTGGTGCAACCGGCGCTTTCATGGATATGAAACGCGAAATGGAAACCATGGTACAGGCGCAGGTGGAAAAATTCATGAATCGCATGCAATTTGTGTCGTGGGAAGAATTTGAAGCCGTGCGTGATATGGCCGTGAAGGCACGTGAAGAAAATGAGGCACTGAAAGAACGCATCGACGCGCTGGAGAAAAAGCAGTCTGGCAGCGCCAAAAGCGCCAGCAAGAGCAGCACCAAGAAAAGCTAGATATTGGTGTTTCTACGCCACCCAAACACTATATTTTGAATTTTTTTCGTATTTTCGGTCAGGTTGGGCTAGCGTTTTGCGTAGCAAAATGTTTATATGTGCTTGTCCATTTGGACATATGTTTCCTCAAAAAACAGAGGGAGTCTTGAATGACCGCAGTTCTTATTCACCCCAACGAATTGGTTCCCAACCCTTTAGATCTGGCTGAGCAGCTTGTGGAAGACCGCGAGTGGCTGTTTGACCGTCCGGTCGAGGAAGAGTTGGTAGCTGAAGTATCCAGCGACTGGTGTAATTATCGCGTTTGGTTTACCTGGCAGCCTGAAATGGGCGTGCTCATCTTCTCATGCGCGTATGACACCAAATTGCCCGAACAAAACCGCCAAAAAGTCTATCCACTCATGGCCTCCATTAATGAGCGCCTGTGGCTTGGGCATTTTGACGTGGGCTCAGACGACGGCACGGTTACCTTCCGCCACGCGCTTCTGCTGCGCGGAGGTCGGGGCGCCACTGCCGAACAACTGGAAGATTTGCTAGACATTGCTATTACCGAGTGTGACCGTTTTTATCCCGCGTTCCAATCGGTGGTGTGGGGTGGCAATAGCTGTCACGAAGCACTAGAAATTGCACTCATGGACGTTGTAGGCGAAGCATGAGTGATTCCCCCACCTTACTCGTGGTGGGGTGTGGTAACATGGGGCGGGCGATGGTCGCCGGTTGGATTCAACACGGTATCTCGCCCTCCCACATTCATGCCGTTCAGCGCAATGCAGAAAAAGCGCAGGCCCTGCGCGACTCTCTCGGTATACATACCCACCCCTCCTTATCCGACATTCCCACCGACCTGCAATACGACATGGTAATGCTGGCGGTGAAGCCTTACGCCATTGCTGAAGTGGGCACAGACGTACAGGGCATGCTAGGCGATAGTCCGGTCTATGTGTCGGTGGCTGCTGGTACCACGTTAGCCACCCTTGAAAATGCCATAGGCAACGCTGCCCCCATTGTGCGGGTAATGCCTAATGTTGCCGCAGAGGCCAAAGCATCGATGTCTATCTGCATTGGCAACACACAATTGTCCGACAGCAATCAGCAATTCATTAGCGAATTGATGGGCGCTATCGGCAAAGTGGCCTGGCTGGAAAGCGAAGAGCAGATGCATGTTGCCACCGCACTTGCCGGCAGCGGCCCCGCCTATATCTTCTATTTAATTGAGCAAATGATTACCCACGCTACCGAGCTGGGGCTCGATGAAGCAACCGCACGCACTTTGGCAATTCAAACCGTGAAAGGCGCGGCGGAAGTTGCTGAACAGTCTGGCAAAGCATTGGACGATTTACGCGTTTCGGTGACTAGCCCCAACGGCACTACGGCCGCTGGGCTGGAGCAATGGATGAATGCCAGCGGCACGTGTAGCGAACTTGTCCACAAGACGCTTTCGTCCGCTAAAGGCCGCTCAATAGAGATGTCAGAGGAATAGCATTGTCATTTTTGTGCACTGCACAAAAACACTTGACTATTCTCCTAACTGTGTTATTATGCACTGCAACATAGGAAAGAAAAAAGGAGAGTTCTTATGGCTTCGAACCCTTACGCTGATATGATGAAAGCGTGGAATCAATTTAAGGTTCCTACGTTTGATTACAATCAATTTGCTTCTGTGCAACAACGCAACATGGAAGCATTCTCAGCTGCTAACCAACTGGTAGCTGAAGGTGTACAAACCGCGTCGCGCCGTCAGGCTGAACTGGCTCGTGCGAATATGGAAGAATTGCTGAAAACCACCAAAGAAATGATGACCGGCGCTTCCCCTGAAGTTAACACCAAGAAACAAACCGAACTGGCTAAATCGCTGTTCGACAGCTCGCTGAGCAATATGCGTGAAATGTCGGAAATGTTTGCAAAGTCTGGCTTTGAAGCATTTGACATCATCAATAAACGCACCAGCGAGAGCATTGATGAATTTCAGAAGACAGCTAAAAACGCTGCCTAATTCATTCTGAAAATAATACCAAAAAGGCGGCTCCTTGGAGTCGCCTTTTTTTATGATTGCCCTGTTTAATGCGCTGGCTGCTGCCGTGCCATCGGCAATATCAAACTAACCCGCAAACCCAGCCGCTTGCCTTCACCGTCCTCACGGTTCTTCAGCACTACATCGCCTCCGTGACCCTGTACAATATCGCGCGCGATCGTTAGCCCTAATCCCGCGCCTCCGGTTTCGTTGTTACGGGATGGATCAAGCCGCTTAAAGGCACGAAATACGGTGTTGTGATCTTCCTCGTTAATGCCGGGGCCTTCATCATCAATAGAAATCCGCAGCTCATAATCTTCCGACGTGACATGTATCCGCGCTTGCTTGCCGTAACGCAACGCATTGTCGATAACATTCTGCAGCGCGCGCCGCATTGCATTCGGGCGCAGCGGAAGACTAATATCGTTGAGCGGCTCCAGCGTAACAGGCTGGGCATTACGTTGATAGCGTTCTACTATTTCCTGGAGAAACGGCTCTACATTAACCGTGAGTGATGTTTCCTGTCCTTCCCCGCGCGCGAAATCCAGATATTCCTGAATCATATATTCCATTTCTTCCACGTCGCCGCGCAAGTCTTTGAGCGTTTGCTCATCGGGCTTACCCATTGCCAGCTGCAATTTCATACGG
>MDTE01196276.1_pt1 | contig 22723 bp, 21 predicted proteins | sample 811231 | NCBI WGS metagenome assembly MDTE01 (sample SAMN05326651, study PRJNA326480) | marine metagenome | isolation source: seawater | place: Indian Ocean: Red Sea | collected 2010 | reverse complement strand
GCGCGCGGCACCCAACGGATAGTCAGCCGAACTGTCGACAGCATCGGGTGTCGTCGTGCCTCCGGATGGTGCGGAGGGCACGAAGGTGTCCCCGTTCGCATCGTCGAGTGGGCGCTGAAACGTATCGGCGGACTCCGCGAATCCGGTCGCGGGTCTCCCGCCGTAGCGGGAGTACGATGCCGCAAATGTCTGCCTCGGAACCAACGGCGACTCGCTTCTGGCTGCACCGAGCATTGCCTGGCCCACGGTTGATGAAGCGCGATGACCCGATTCGGCAAGGCCGTGTTTAAGCGCTGAAACGATCAGACCTCGGACCAAACCAGCATCCCGGAAGCGGACCTCTGCTTTCGTCGGATGAACGTTCACGTCGAGATCACGGGCAGAGATTTCGAGAAACAAGGCAACGATGGGATGCCGGTCACGGGCCAGCAAATCCTGATAGGCGGCCCGAACCGCGCCACCAAACAACTTGTCCCGGACGGGTCGTCCATTCACGAACAGGAACTGGAGCCTGGCATTGCCGCGATTGAGAGTCGGTAGACCCGCATATCCGGAGAGTTTGATGCCTTCGCGTTCAGCCTGGATAGGCACGGCGTTGCTGACGAAGTCTCGCCCGACAATCTCACCCAGTCGGTCGAGACGACCTGTGAACAAGTCGGCCTGATGTGCGGCGACACGCAAAACCTCACGGCTGCCATCACTCACCGTGAAGGCGATCTCCGGATGGGCCAGAGCCAATCGCTTCACAGCGTCGACCGCGTGCCCGAACTCCGTCCGTTCCGTTTTCAGAAACTTCAGTCGAGCGGGGGTCGCATAGAAGAGATCGCGAACCTCGATGCGGGTTCCAGATGGATGCGCGGCTGGCTGGACCTCGCCAACCTCGCCACCCTCGACCCGCAGCGACCATGCCGAGTCGCCGTCACGGGTCCGACTGGTGAGCGTCAGTCTGCTGACCGATCCGATTGACGGCAAAGCCTCACCTCGGAATCCCAGGGTTTCGATGTCCAGCAGGTCATCCGAGGCGAGCTTGGATGTGGCGTGACGCTCGACGGCGAGCTGGAGTTCCTCTGGAGTCATGCCAATGCCATCGTCGACGATCACGACGCCTGTGCGGCCTCCGCCTATCACTGTGGCGTCTATTCGGCGAGCACCTGCGTCGATCGAATTTTCAACGAGCTCTTTGACTGCTGCGCCCGGTCGTTCAATCACTTCGCCAGCGGCGATCCGGCTGATCAGTGATTCAGGGAGGCGTCGGATTGTCATACGGATCGCACTTCCAAACAGGAAATACTCAGGCTGCAAGGACCCGAACCTTACCATGGTCGCAGTCTTCGAGTCGGAGCCGGCGGGACATAATCAGGGCGAGGCGGGCAAAATCCTATCCATCGTTCTGAATCCCGACGGGATCACCGACAACAACGATCGTCAGGCCGCCGCTGCCCAGAAGTCGCTTCGCGATACGCTGGATATCTCCGAGTGAAACCGCGTTGATGAGTTCTGGTCGCCGCTGAACGTAATCCTTGCCCAGGCTGTCGAGCTGAATGCCGACCAGCATACGGGCGATCTTTGCATTGGAGTCGAGGCGAAGCGGAAAGGATCCATTGAGGAACGTTTTAGCGCGTTCCAGTTCTTCCGCCGTAATTCCGTTCTCCGCTACGTCGGCAATTTGCGCCCGGATGATGGCGAGGGATTCACCGATTCTCGCGTTCACGGTGGCCACGCCTCCCAGATAAATCGCCGAATAGTCGTAGGGATAGAGATAGGTGTAAACCGAGTAGGCCAGTCCGCGTTTCTCTCGAACTTCCTGATACAGCCGAGACGTGAAACCTCCGCCACCGAGCACATAGTTCATGACGTATGCGGCGTAGTAATCCGGGTCGTCACGCTTGATTCCGGGGAGACCAAAGGTCACCACGCTTTGTGGAATCTGCTTCCGAATGACCGTGACCGAACCTTCAGGAGATGGCATGGTTTCGGGCACCGTGATCGCACCAGCGGTGGCAGCGACGCCGCCGAAACTGATGTCCAGGAGCCGCGATAGCTCCTCCGGCGTGACGTCACCTACGACACCAATGATTGCATTGTCTCGCGCGAATCGAGTGCGGGTAAAAGCGGCAAGATCCTCAGTGGTTATTGCCGCAATGGATTCCACCGACCCACGGTTCGGTCTGCCGTAAACGTGATCGGGGAATGCCTTGGCGAACCAGGTATGGCTGGCGATCCGATTAGGATTCTCCGCGTCGCGGTTCAACCCGACGGTGATCTGTTGCCGAATTCGTTCCACGGGTTGTGGATCAAATCGCGGCTCCGACAGGGCGAGCCCCAACATGCGGAACGCCTCGTCACGATGCTCGACCAGAGTCCGCATGCTGATACGAAACGTGTCCTTATTGGCGCTGGCGGAAAAGCCGATAGCCAGCTCCTGCAGGCGTTCCTGGAATGCAGCAGAGTCGAGTTCGCCCGCTCCTTCATCCAAAAGTCCGGAAACCATGTTGGCGAGGCCTTCCTTGCCAACCGGGTCCGTGATCGTACCGCCCCGTAAGGCGATTTGAACGGAAATGATCGGAATGCTGGGCTCGCGCACCAGCCAGGCGTTGACGCCGGTATCCGTTTTGATCTCGAGAATTTCCGGAGCCGCGTTGGAAAGCGATGCAAGTGGCAACGAAAGGACGCACACCAGCATGACGGGTAGAACCCGTTTCATCGCAGCGCGAAAACAATTCAAACCGACTGGGAAAACTGATTTGGCCTCCATGGCATCCTTTACCCGCCTTGCTTCGGAAGCAGAAGACCCGTCACCGAAAGGCGCTCCTCAAAAACATGCCGCGCCGCAGCCAGAATCTCTTCGGCGGTAACCGCGGCGATCCGTTGCGGCCACGACTCTACGTCTTCGGCAGTCCGGCCGACGGCCAGGGCAGCGCCGAAAAAGCGTGCGCCGGCCGCCAAACTGTCGCGCGCGAAGATGGCACCCGCGACCATTCCTGCTTTGGCCCGGTTTAGCTCTTCCTCAGTGACGCCCGACACCAATAACTTGGCGATCTCTTCCTCGATCACGGTTTCGATCGGTTCGAGGTCGCCACCCGGCTGCGGACTGGCATAAACATAAAACCGGGACAGATCCTTGGAGCTTCCACGATAGGACGCGCCCGCCCCGCTTGCGATCTTTTCTTCCACTACCAGTCGCTTATATAGGCGCGCCGTGGTTCCACCGCCGAGGATCTCCGATAGTACCTGCAGCGGCAGCGCATGCTGAGATTCGCCTGCTGTCTGGCTCGGAGCAAGGTAGGTCCGGCTCCATGAAGGAACACGGACTCGCGGGTCCCGCATGATGACGCGCCGCGCCGCGCGTTGAGGCGGTTCGCGCAGACGCTTGCGCGATTCGATTTCCTGCGCCGGGATTGCTCCATAATATTTCTCGGCCAAGGGCCGAACTTGTTCAACTGTCGCGTCGCCGGCCACGATCAGCACGGCGTTATTGGGCGCATAGTGTTCGTCGTAGAACTCCAGCAAATCAGAGCGGGACAGGCCCGCGACTTCATGCTCCCAACCGATCACTGGACGGCCATAAGGATGGGATAAGAACTGCGCGGAACTCATTTGCTCGCCCAGCAACCCGCCGGGATTGTTCTCGAGCCGTGATCGTCGCTCTTCTTGAACGACTTCTCGCTCTGCTGCGATGTCCGTCTCGCGCACAACGAGATTGCTCATGCGATCCGCTTCGAGTCGCATCATCGTATCAAGGTGCTGGGACGCAATTGTCTGAAAATACCCGGTGTAATCGTAACTGGTGAAGGCGTTCTCGCGGCCTCCAAGTCGCGCCACGATCTTGGAGAATTCGCCCTCCGGCACCGTCCGGGTCCCCTTGAACATCATGTGTTCGAAGTAATGAGCAAGACCCGACTTGCCTGGCGGGTCGTCGGCAGCGCCTACCTTGTACCAAACCATGTGCGTCACGACCGGCGCCCGATGATCAGAAATCACCACCACCTGCATACCGTTGCCCAAGGTGAACTGTTGGGGATTGAACAGCCCGCGTGAAGTGTCTGCGCGGGCACCTGCGGCAAACGAACCCAACAGCAGGATCGATGCCGTGACTGCAGCAATCGCCACCGCGTGCCAGCGCGCGGCCATCGAAATTTTCGCAGTCAGGTTCAAGCCCATACTTGTGCCGCTATGGTCGGATCAGATGATCACGTCGTGATACATCGAGAATATGGGGCTGCGGTCGGCAACCGCAAGCGAGAGTGCATCACGCCACCGTGAGTAAGCACTCGTTCTGCCGACAATTCTGTCGCCAGGAAGGGAGGCCTCAAATCAAAAAATACGCTTGAGAATCGACTGTCCAGTACGCTCTATGACTGGAACTTCTCCCTCGGCAGGAGACTCGCCTTTCGCTGCCGCCTCACGCAAGCGTTCGGCCTCCTTCTCGGCATCAATCAGGGATTCGTCTTCTCTGTCTCCACGCCAGAACATGAGACGGCGCGTGAACGACGAATCCTTCTCGGCCAGCGCCAACGTCTCACGACGGATGACGGTCCGAATCTCCGGATCCGCCTTGTCTGCACCGGCATTCCTCAGAAAGACCGTTTCCGCACGACTGCGGCTGGGTGGGGCTGCAGTACTGGTGATCGTGGAAGTGTCAGACTGTACCCGGCCACTCCGCAGAAGGGCGCGCCGGGCCTGTTCCTGAACCTGGATCTCCTGTGGACCGGCTGCTCCAGGCCGGGGCGGGCGCAATGTAAAGTCGGGTGGAATGATTAGCGGAGCCTTGGTCACAACCGTAAACTCGTCTGGTGCATACTTCGCCAGTCCGATCTGCTTCTTGATCCCCTCGCACGACGTTAACACCACCGTCACACCGATGACGGCAAGGCTATGGGTGATCCATCGGCTTCTCATGTCCAAGATCCCAATTCCTCTGATCCCTATCCGACTGGCCCGGTCAGGTCTCTGCATCGCCTTGTCGTGGCCGCACCAGCCCATCATATAGTAACGCGATCACGCCAACGATAATGGCAGTATCCGCCACATTGAATGCGGGCCAATGATAACCCCATACATGGAAATCCAGAAAATCGAATACGGCGCCGAACATCAAACGATCGAAGGTATTGCCGATTGCCCCACCGATGACGAGGCCGAGAGAGAACGCCATGAGCCTGTTCTCGGCGCGTCGAAGCCAGACGAATAACGCGACAACGATCGCCAGGGCCAGGCCCGATAACAACAGAGGCGTGGTCGGAGATTGGCTCTGCAACATCCCGAAGCTGACTCCGGTGTTCCAGACCGTCACGATATTGAAGAAGGGTGCAACCTCGTAAATTCGATCGCCCAGACTCCAAACGTCGAGCACCAGCCACTTTGTGAAGCGATCACAGACGAAAATTACGGCTGCTATCCCCGAACCGAATCGCAGCATCAATCATTTGCCACCGCCGCCGGCGCGGCCATGCCTACCGCATCCGCACATCGACGGCATAGATCGTCATGCTCAGGATGGTCGCCCACTTCAACGAGGACCTGCCAACAACGTTCGCATTTCTGCCCATTTGCGGGGAACGGCTCGACAGTGATCCCCGCCACGTCTTCCAGACGAAACCCGTTTGCGGGACCGTCCGACACGATCAATTCGGCGCTGGAGGTGATCGAGATTTCACCAAGGTCCAGGCCCTCCAGCGCCTCCGCGAACTCGGGCGTGACATAAACCTTGGGTTTGGATTGCAGGCTAGATCCGATCCGCTTTTCCTGACGCTCGATTTCGAGAGCACCCGTCACAACCCGTCTCAGGCTCCTGATTTTCTCCCACTTGTCGGCCAGGCCATCGTTACGCCATTCCTCGGGAATGACGGGAAAGGTCTTCAAGTGAATGCTATCGTCATCACTCGGATTCCGAGATAACCAGGCCTCCTCGGCTGTGAAGCACAGGATCGGTGCGAACCAGGCCGTCAGGCATGCGTATAGCTGATCGAGTACGGTGCGCGCCGCGCGACGGCGGGACGAGCCGAGCGTATCGCAATACAGAGAGTCTTTGCGGATATCGAAGTAAAGTGCGGAAAGATCGACCGTACAAAAATTGTAGAGAGCAACAAACATTCGGTGAAAGTCGAAATCGTCGCAGGCCTTTCGGACGAGCTGATCGAGCTCGAATACCCTGTGAAGCATCCAGCGTTCGAGTTCCGGCATGTCTTCGATTGCAACGCGTTCGGACTCGTCAAACTCAGCAAGATTGCCCAGCAAGAAGCGCATCGTGTTGCGGATCTTCCGGTAGGCGTCGACCTGGGTCTTGATGATTTCCGGGCCGATTCTCAAATCTTCCGTGAAATCCGAACTCACCACCCAGAGCCGGAGAATGTCACCGCCGTGTTGATCCATGATTTCCTGTGGCCCGACCACGTTGCCAAGCGACTTGGACATTTTCCGGCCATGCTCATCGAGCACGAAACCATGCGTCAGCACCGCTTCATACGGTGCCCGCCCGCGTGTACCGCAGGATTCGAGCAAGGAGGAGTGGAACCACCCTCGGTGTTGATCCGATCCTTCCAGATACAGAGATGCCGGCCAGGACAGGTCCTCCCGGTCTTCCAGGACGAAGCTGTGGGTTGACCCGGACTCAAACCAGACGTCGACGATATCATCGACCTTGTCAAAATCCGCCGGGTCATAGTCCGGCCCGAGGAAACGCTCTGGATCACTGGTGAACCAAGCGTCTGCACCATCCTGCTCAAAAGCCGCCACGATTCGATCGTTGACCTTTGAATCGCGGAGGGGTTCACCCGTCTCCTTGTTGACAAAGACCGTGATCGGCACACCCCAAGCTCGCTGCCGTGAAATCACCCACTCCGGCCTCTGCTCGACCATCGAATAAATACGCGTGTGCCCTGTCGTCGGCACCCACCTCACCTGATCGATCGCCTCAAGCGCGGTCTTTCGCAGGTCGTTGGTCGACATGCTGATAAACCACTGTGGTGTGTTGCGGAAAATCAGCGGCGCCTTCGAACGCCAGGAATGCGGATATGAATGGGTGATCTTGCCGCGGCCGAGAAGCCCGCCGGCACCCTGAAGTGCGTCGCAGACTGGATCGTCGGCTTTAAAGACGTGCACGCCGGCAAAAAGAGGCACATGGTCGAAAAAGCGACCGTCTTCATCCACCGTGTGAGGCACTTCGATGTCGTGAGCTTGACCGAGTTCGAAATCCTCAGCTCCGTGTCCCGGCGCAATGTGAACGAAGCCGGTTCCCTGCTCCATGTCGACGAAATCACCCAACAACAACGGCACATCGAAATCGAAGTCCTGACCGCGCAGGGGGTGTCCGCACACCGTCCCAGCGAGATCTGCACCCGTCACCCGGGCGACCTGCTCGTGTCCGGTGATCCCGGTCTGCTGGCACACACTTTCGACCAGAGCTGAAGCGACAAAGAACTCCTCGCCAATGACAGCGAGCCCCTCTCCATCCGTCTCTGTAACTCGCAAGCGTGTGTATTCAACCTTGGGTGAAACAGCCAGGGCCCGGTTCCCGGGCATTGTCCAGGGTGTGGTCGTCCAGATGACGATGCTGGCCCCAGCCGCAGTGCTGTTCGGAGATGTGTCAAGCACAGGAAAGCGGACGTAGATCGTCGTCGAGACATGATCGTGATACTCGATCTCTGCTTCCGCCAGCGCCGTCTTTTCGACCACCGACCACATAACAGGTTTGGAGCCCTTGTAGAGCCCGCCGTTCATCAGGAAGCGGCAGATCTCCGCTGCGATCTTCGCTTCCGAAGCGTGATGCATCGTGGCATAGGGACGTTCCCAGTCCCCCAGAACGCCGAGTCGCTGGAACTCATCGCTCTGGATTGCGATCCACTTTTCGGCAAACTCCCGGCATTCCTGGCGAAACTGAACGATGGGAACCGCATCCTTGTCACGGCCCGAGTCGCGGTAGGCCTGCTCTACCTGCCATTCGATGGGCAATCCGTGACAGTCCCAACCCGGGACGTAATTTGCGTCCTTTCCCATCATCTGTTGGGAACGATTGACGACGTCTTTCAGGATCTTGTTGAGCGCCGTTCCGATATGGATATTTCCATTGGCGTAAGGCGGCCCGTCATGGAGGATGAATTCCTCCCGGCCCTTGGAAGCCTCGCGCAGACGCGTATACAGGTCGAGACCGGCCCACCGGGCAAGCAACTCAGGCTCGCGTTTGGGTAATCCGGCGCGCATTGGGAAATCGGTCTTTGGCAGGAATACCGTCGGTCGGTAATCCACGGTGGAACGGTCGGAAGATTTCTCTTTGGTAGACATTTTCTGATGCAGCTTTCGCAAATTTGGAGCGAACAGGAGGTAATGGCGCGCGTACCAGCCCTCAGCCGAGGACCGGGATCGTAATTCGTTCGCTTCCCAAGTTTCGCTTGTGCACTGCTACCAACATGGGCGCATGTTCTAACAGCGTCTTGATTCAGTGTCGAGCGCCGCAGCCTCTCAACTTTGGCCGGAGTTACTGACCGGGCCGGGCAGGAAAACGGTCATTCGAATAGTCCGGATTGGCGAGGATGTCACGTGCGCCGTCGCAATCGGCCGCGATCTGCGCCTTCAGGGCATCGAGGACATCGAACTTCCGCTCGGGCCGAAGGAAGTCTAGGAAGGCGACCCGCACGTCACGGTCGTAGATGTCTTCGTCGAAGTCGAAGATGTGCACCTCCAGAAGCGTACTCTTGCCGTCGAAGGTCGGTCGCCGGCCGAGATTGGCGACTCCACCATGCCAGGTCTCTCCATTTTCGCCCTCGATGGCAATTCGGACCGCGTAGACGCCGAGCGCCGGCTCGAGATGGTCGTTCAACGCGATGTTGGCGGTCGGAAACCCGAGGCGGCGGCCGCGCTGGTCGCCAGGCAGAACGGGTCCGCTGATCTCCCACCAGCGACCCAGCCGATCGGCTGCCGGAAGCGGCCTGCCCGCCCTCAAATACTCGCGGATGCGACTGGAGGCATAGATCTCCCCGCCCTCGGCTGGATCGCCGTGCGTAACGCCCGCAACGACGGTCAAGCCATATCCACTGTCGTTGGACATCCGTGCGAGCAGTTCGTGATTGCCGGTCCGACCCCGGCCAAATACGAAGTCATACCCGACCACCACCTGCCGGACACCCAACGACTTCACGAGAACGTCACGAACGAAGTCCTCGGCCGAAATGGAGGCGAAATCCCGATCGAATGGTGTAGCGACCAGAAAACTTGCATCGAGCTTCTCGATTTGAATGGCCTTGCTGTGAAAGGGAGTCAGTCGAAACGGTGGATAGTCGGGCTGAAACACGCTGCGTGGATGGGGTTCGAAGGTTAGGACACCGAAGGGAATACTCAGATCTCTTCCCAGGCGACCCGCCTCGCCGATTACTGCCCAGTGACCTTGGTGCACGCCATCGAAGTTGCCGATCGCCACCGCCCCGCCCCGAATATCCTCAGGCAGGTCCCGGTAGTCCCTGAAGGTGCGCAAGGCCATCCGGTCAACCTCTCGACGGTACTTTCGCCAGTGCTTCGCCCTCCGCGACGACGGTTTCGCCAAGCGTGCACGAACAATCGAACGCCACTCGTTGCTTTTCGTTGTCAATGCCGCTGACGGTCACTGTCGCAACAACGACGTCGCCAGGCCGAACGGGCGATCGAAATCGGATGCTCTGGCTCATATAGATGCAGCCGGGTCCCGGCATTTTGGTTCCGAGCACGGCACTGAAGAGACTGGCCGTCAACATGCCATGGGCGATGCGACCCTCGAACATGGTGCCCTCTGCGTATTCATCATCCAGGTGAAGTGGATTGGTGTCACCGGTTACGGCTGCAAACTTCACGATATCGTCGTCGGTGATGCGCTTTTCGATGCTCCCCGACATACCGACGGCGAGATCCTCAAAACAGAGACCCTGAGCTTCAACCATTATCGACTAAAGCCTGCGCGCACAAACTTGTGGCACGCCTAGAGCTGACCCTCGATGGCATAGCCAAGAATACGGACAATCTGATCGGGCGAATCTGCAGTTGCGAGCGCTGCGGCGTCCACTTCCTTCAACGCGTGATCGAGGCCCGAATCATGGAGGGTTATAACGGGCTTACCCTTGGCGGATGCGTATCCCGCATCGAACGCCGCATTCCATTGACGATACTTCTCACCGAAGCGCACAACGACCACGTCCGCCCGATCGATGAAGGTACGCGTGCGGATCGCATTGATACGCGCGCCCTTGTTGTCCTTCCAGAACGCCTTGTCTTCCTCCCCGAGGATCTCGACGCCGCAATCGTCGCTTGTTGCGTGATCGGTGACGGGAGACGTGACCGTCACCGGCAGGCCTGCCTGAGCGAGTCCCGCGGTTATCTGCTCGCGCCAGTCGCTGTGAATCTCTCCGGACAGATACACGGTCCATTCCTGCTTTTCAGCCATTCGCATTCGCCTTTCGTCTCCTTGATTCCACTGGCATAGCAGATCGTGGGAAAAGATGCATTTCCGCTTCGCTGATCGAATCTGGACTCGGCCTCATGTTCCCGTGAAGGCCGCCGGGCGCTTCTCGACATAGTGTGCAACTCCTTCACGGAAATCGTCGCTGGAAAAGCTCTGGAACATCTCCACGTTGGCGGCACGCACCGCCTCGGCCAGGTCCTGCATCAAGGCTTCGTATATCTGGCGCTTCATGATTCGCGTCGAGCGCGGCGAGACATTTTCAGCCAGATCAAGGGCATAATCCATCACGCCTGACATGTGCTCTTCAGCAGGCAGCACCTGGTTGACCAGACCCATGCGGAGTGCCTCCGACGGTTCCACGCGCCGGGCCGACAGGGTGAGATCGAGGGCGTGCGCGTGTCCCACGATCCGGGGCAGCAGCCAGCTGATGCCGTGCTCTGCTATCAGCCCCCGGCGAGAAAATGCCGTGGTGAAGACCGCCGCATCGCTCGCGATGCGAATATCGCAATAAAGCGACATGATCAGGCCGAGGCCTGCGGCGGGGCCGTTGATCGCGGCGATGATCGGTTTGGGAACAGCAGGGAAATAGGAGTACTGGGTTTGAAAGTCGGGCCGAATGGCGGCATCGAACGGTTCCGTCTTGGGGACCTCACGCCGGGTTCCACTCGAGATGCCGTCGAGATTGTCCATGTCTGCGCCGGCGCAAAAGCCGCGGCCTGCGCCCGTCAAGACGATCACGCGTACATCGTCGTCGTCAGATGCCTCCCGCATGGACTGGCGAACTTCGCCCTCCATCTGGGATGTCCAGGCATTGAGGCGGTCCGGACGGTTTAGTGTGATCGTGGCGATGCGGTCCGTGACCCCGTACAGGATCTGCTCATAGGCCATGCTACCTTCCTTTCCGTTCGGGTTACGTTCGCCGGGAAAACGGTTAATGTTGCCCGAACATGTGACGTACGTCACATCGGTATCACCTTGTGGCAGGGCGAGTGCAAGCCAATCTGTTCAGGAGTGGGTAACAATGACGGTGGTTGGCAGCAGAGACGTGTTTCATCACCGCGTGTCCCGATCGATCGGTATCGTTTTCAGTAGCGCAGTAATTGCTGCCGCAACATCCGCCGCCCTGGCAGCCGGCCCGCAACTACCGCCAGCAGAATTCAAGAGCCCGCCCACAGGGACGGAAATCGAGTACGACAAGTTCGCGTGTACCGTTCGCCGTTCCAAGGATTTCGAGACCCTGTGTGTCGATTTCGGCGGTGGAAAGATATGCCATTACAGTCACTTCCAGCTGTTCGACGATCTGCCGAATGTTGAACACATCCAAACGATGACGCCGCTCGATTGTCCGGTGGAATATCGGTACGCGTACTCCGTGCGCCGCGTCGAACTTAATCAAGATGCGAAAGAGGCGTTGAAGTCCCTGTGGCCACTGAAGGTCGGCAACAAGGCCACCTATGAGGTCCAAACGCGGTACCACAATTCCCGCGCCGAGTCCGACAACGCGGTCAGCTTCGAAGTGACAGGTACGTAGGAACTCGTGATCGGCGGAAACGTCCATCACACCTACGTGGTTGAGCAGAATGTTGACCGCACCATCAACTGCATCGCCAATTACAAGCGAACCTACTGGTTCGACCGGTCACTTGGAGTCGTCGTCAAGGATCGCATCGAACAGACGGGCAATCGTCGCCTAGGTGCAAAAACGAGTGAAGTTCAGATCGCCGGCGTACATTTTCCACCCGGCACCCCCGTTGCCGCGAGACCAGAACCTTTGCGCTCGGTCCCAACGGTGTCTCCAGCGACCGCAAGCTCTGCACCAACAGAGCACGCAGCGAATTTCTCCGGCCCTCCCAAAGGTACGGTCATCGAATACGACACCTGGACCTGCGAGGTCTCAAGATCCACGGAATTCGAACTGGAATGTCGCGATCCCGAGCATGGCCGAGTCGGATTTTACGGTGGTTTCGAAACGACTGGATCCTATGCGGACATCCCGCCTCTCAAGGCCCTGGTTCCCTTGATGTCCTACAATCTTGGCTATGAGTCTGACAAAGCACTCCCAATAAGAGGCTTTGCGCTCAACGCCGAAGCCCGTGCCGCAATCGAGAGCCTGTGGCCCCTCAAGCCGGGCATCCCCGTCGAACTGCGCCCCCGGTTATTCGACAAGTTTGTGCAGGCGGATGCATCTGCATCGCGTCGGCGCGGCGGCACAGGCCTCGGACTCTCGATAGCGAAAGCCATCGTGGAAGGAATGAACGGGCGCATCGGCTTTCAAAACGGCTCTCCCGATGGAACCGTCTTCTACTTTGAGTTGCCTCTCGTTTCGGCCTCCGAGGCGGCGTCCCGCTAGAGACACCCCGCTTGCCGAGTTTTTCCGGTTCAAACCCCCTCGGGTGGTTCACGCAAACCTCGTGACCGTTCTGTTCTACTCGTCCGGCAGGCCGTCGAATTCTGCCGTCGAATAATCGAAATGAGTCACGCCGTCCCCGAACTCGGACGCGAAACTGAATTCGGTCTTTATGTCCTCGATGCGCATGGGATATAGGACACCATCGAGATGATCGCATTCGTGCTGAAGCAGCATGGCGTGGAACCCGTGCGCAATGCGCTCCTCGGGCGTTCCATCCAGCGTCGAGTACGTGATTCGAATGTCGCGGTGCCGCTTTACCTTGCCAAACAAGCCGGGAAGAGAAAGACAGCGCTCCCAAATCATCTGCGTATTGTCTGACAGTGGCTCGATCACCGGATTGACCATCGCCGTCCAGGGCACCGGTTCGGTCCTGGAGTCCTTGGGCAGATGTTCTGCAGGAAGCCGGTAGACAACCAGCCTCTGGCCGACAGAGACCTGCGGCGCGGCAATACCACGCGAGTCGATATCTATCAGAGTCTCCTTCATGTCTTCTGCAAGGCGCGAGACGTCATCCGCCCGGGCATTCTCCACCGGCGCGGCGACTTCCCGAAGAAGGGGATTGCCCATTAGGATGATCTTGCGAATGGTCATGTTTCTGCCTCCTCTGTCCACCTGGCAACAGTGCCGGGCAAGGAACTTCTTTTCTCTTATACCGCTCACACCAGCATGAGTCAGTGTGGTGCCGCCGCCTGTGCCTCCAACGAAGAAGAAATACCGCCGAGCTGCCGCCAAGCCCAGATCAACGACAGAAGAACCATGAGAGCCCCCATGGCCAGCGGCCAGCGCAATCCGATGCTTTCTGATGCTGCGCCCATGATGAGGGCACCGAGTGCGGGCACGCCCCGAAACGTCAGGCCGAAGATACTGAGGACGCGTCCCCTGACGGAAGCATCGACAGTCAGCTGCATCAGTGTCTGCACCCCGATCCCCATGATCGTCATCCCGAGTCCCGCAATCGTGACAGCCGGGACGGCGATCCAAAGCGAGTCCGTGGCCACAAAGGCGAAAATCGAGACGGCTTGAATGACCGTCGCTAGCAGGATCAACCTCGCCAGTCCCTCCGGACCACTGCGCTGAGCCAGCCACAAGCCGCCGGTCACCGCACCGATGCCGATCGCACATGTCAGTACGGCCAGAATGTCGGCACCACCCCCGAAGACGTGGTCCGCGAAGCCGGGAAGCAGTTCCTGAAACGGGCGAATCCCCAGACAGACGACGATGAGGATGATCAAGATTGGCGCGACGCCGGCGTGGGATGCGACATAACGGACCCCTTCGCCGAATTCGCGAATCAGGCCGGGCCGATCCTTTTCACGCGGTGCCACGGCAGTCTCGATCCGCACCCGGCTCAGGGCCCAGAGAAACACCGCGAAACTCAACGCGTTCAACCCAAAGGTCGCACCTGTTCCAAACACGAGTATGACCACCCCGGCGATCGCCGGCCCTATGAAGCGCGCCAGATTGAACGAGATGGAACTCAAGGCCACCGCCGTCGGTAAAAATTCGCGATTGATGAGGCTCGGAACGAGCGCCATGCGGACGGGCTGATGGAATGCATTAACGATGCCGAGGTAGAGCGTCAGTGCAAACAGGATCTCAATCGTGATGAGGTCCGAAACCGTGAGACCAAACAACAGAATTGCCTGTATGAGTGACAGGACCTGATTGATCTTGGTGAGCCTGAGCCGATCCCAGCGATCGGCCGCCGATCCTCCGATCGGTGATATGAACACGGCAGGAAAGAGGTCGGCGAAAGCGACGGCCCCGAGCCAGGCAGCCGACTCGGTCAATTCCCAGGTCAGCCAGCCGACACCGACCCGTTGGATCCACAGACCGACCATCGAGATCGACATGCCGCACATGTAAACGCCGTAATTCGGCTGTTTCAGGGCATGGCCGATGCGTACGAAGCCCGTGAGACGAATCATGGAGCGCCACGGGCGGAGAGGATGGGCCTTGAAACCACGAGTTTTCGATGCGTTAGTGACGGCCGACATGTTCCGAGGTCCGGAACCGTGCTCGTCGGTTCGCCTCAGGCACTCGGCTGGTCAGTATCCACTGTTTGTGCCACCATCGTGCAGGGGACGCAATGCTGGCTTGGGCGCAATTCGCTCCGCCGCATGTGATGTTCCCTTCCCGAAGCAGACAGGAATGAGGATATGAGCGACACCGTGCTGTATGAGGCCGATGGTCCGGTCGCGACCGTGACCCTGAACCGCCCCGAAAATATGAACACCATGAACAACGAACTTCTCGCGGCTGCGGTCGACGTGTTCGAGCGAATCGCCTCGGACGACGCCATCCGTGCGGTCATATTCACCGGTAACGGCCGGGCGTTCTGCGCGGGCGGCGACCTCGGAGGCGGCGCCGGCGGGGGCGTCTTCGACGACAGTCCTGTACAACACCAGATCGATCGACTGCGGCGCGCCATGCGGACCTCCCAACTCCTGCACGAAATGCCAAAGGTCACCATCGCGGCAATCAACGGTGCCTGCGCCGGTGCCGGGCTCTCATGGGCTTGTGCCTGCGACCTTCGTTACGCCGCCGCATCAGCAAAGTTCAACACGGCCTTCCTGTCGGCCGGCGTTTCCGGGGATTTCGGCGGCACCTGGACCTTGCCGCGGATCGTTGGAGCATCGAAAGCCCGCGAGCTCTACATGCTGTCTGAGCGATTCACGGCGGATGAGGCGGAACGTTTGGGTCTCGTCGCGCGCGCTGTTCCTGACGATGAGTTGATGACAACGGTCCGTGGGGTTGCCGAGAAGCTCTCAAAATCCGCGCCGCTTGCGCTCCAGCGCATCAAAGCGAATTTCAATGATTCCGAGCGGGTGAGTTTCAGTGAGGCATTGGACCTCGAAGCCGACCGGCACACCCGGTGCTCCTTGACCGAAGATGCGACCGAGGCCGCCAATGCTTTCATGGAGAAACGGGAACCCCAATTCAAAGGGAAATAGTTTCCGAATTCATTGCTTATCGAGGGAATCCACATGGCCAGCACTGCTGACGCGATCGCTCAGCCCCTCAGCAACTCCACGATTGTTGCGGCCTACCGGGAGAAGACACCAACTTCCCAACAACTTGCCACGGAAGCCCGTGACGTCTTCCCCAGCGGTCTCACCCACGACAGCCGTCACCTGTCACCCTATGGAATATATGTCGACCACGCTAAGGGCTCACGCAAGTGGGACGTCGATGGCAACGAATACATCGATTATTTCGGGGGACACGGCTCGCTGATTCTCGGGCACGGCCACCCAGAGGTTCGTGCGGCCGCCCACCGAGCTCTTGATGGCGGCACACATTTCGGGACCGGCCACGAGAGCGAGATCAGGTGGGCGCAACTGATTACCCGGCTCGTCCCGTCAGCCGAACTGGTTAGATTCACCTCGTCAGGCACGGAAGCAACTCACATGGTACTGCGAGTCGCCCGGGCCTTCACGGGACGCCGGCGAATCATCCGGTTCATGGGTCACTTCCACGGCTGGCATGATCACATGGCGTCAGGATTCAGCAGCCATTTCGACGGTTCTCCGACTCCCGGCGTGCTGAGTGAAGTTGCCGAGGCCGTGACCCTGTGCCCACCGGGCAACATCTATGCGGTGTCAAAGGCATTCGAAACCTACAGCGACATTGCTGCCGTCATCCTCGAGCCCCTGGGCAGTCAGACCGGCCAGGTGCCGCACCCACCGGGCTTTCTTGCCGAACTTCGGGCGCTCACAGAGGCCAACGACGCCCTGCTGATATTCGATGAAGTCGTGACCGGGTTCCGCGTGTCACCGGGCGGTGCCCAAGCACTTTATGGCGTGACGCCGGACCTCACGACGCTGGCTAAGATTGTGTCCGGCGGTGTCCCCGGCGGTGCCATTACCGGTCGTCGCGATCTGCTTGAGTTGCTGGATTTCGAAAAGGCTGCTGCGCACGGCAAGACAAAGATCGGACACCAGGGAACCTATAATGCGAATCCGCTGACGGCTGCCACAGGCCTCGCCGCCCTGACTCTCATCGCAGAAACGGATGTTTGCGAAACCGCCAGCCGTTCGGCAAGCGCATTGAGAAAGGCGCTCCGCGACGTGATCACGGAAGATGGTGTTCCCTGGGGCGTTTACGGTGAGTCTTCCGTGATCCACATATTTACAAACCCCAACGGCCGATCGATTGATCCAAGTTCCTTTGATCCACTCGAATGCCAGTTCGAGGAACTCGCTCTCAAGCCGAAGGAGCTGACCCACAAGCTTCGTTTGGCCCTGCTCATCAATGGAGTTGATTTCACTGGCTGGCCGGGTGGGACCGTATCTATCGCGCATACAAATGATGATATCGCCGAGACAGTTGAAGCCTTCGCTGGCGCATTGCGCATGCTGCGCCAAGACGGCGAGATTTAGGAGGATTTACGGGCCGACCGACGGTGAGCGATTCGTTTCTTCAACTTGTCGAGTTCTCCCCGCTCAAACCGAAGATGGCGAAGCTGTTCCGCATTTCCGTCTTTGGACGATATGGATTTGGAAAGCTGCTGGATCACTTCCTCAATCACGCGCACAACTTGGTTGAGCTGCGATGTCGATTGGCATGAAACGACCACATCGTGATCCATCATGAGTTCGGCGAAGCCATCGGGATTCGATTTCCCCAGCCGGGTTAATTCCTCGTCGACTTCGCGCCAAGACGCCTGCCAGCGCTGGTACAGCTGATCTCGGGGACGCTGGCCGCGAAGACGCGCGCTTGCCTCAAGCCGCACCATGACTCGGACAAACTGCCAGACCGAGAAAGTGAGACTAACGTCGGAGTCACGAGGAGATCGCCGGCGAGCGGCCACGCCGGTCTCCTCGGCTAGGTTTCGTTCGGATTTCTAGAATATGGCTGGAATAGCGCGAATGAAGACAAAGCCGAAGATCAGAAAACTAATCAAGATCAGCCCGAGTGCCCCGAAACCATAGATCACCCAAGTGGACGGTTGACTCCAGTCCAGAACAATCTTGCGATCCTGTTGCGTACGGGCGTCGAGCTCGGCTTGCGCTTCCGCTGACAGCGAAGATTCTTGTGACATTCCTGCCTCCAACCTATCCCACACCTCAATTGGATGTCCGGCGGGGTCTAAGCTATTCAATTGTTTTCGGAACTCACAAACCGGATCCCGAATCGGCGCTAGTTTACGGGTCTTGGCGTGCTGTGCAAGTCTCCGCCGTCCGATGATGCTGTATTTTTCACGACTTCGTGCGAAGGACTTGCGAAATGGCGCGGAAACTATAGGGTTGGCGCCACTTGTCGCAGATTTGACCCATGATGGAACTTGAAGGCGATCTGACATGGACAGACCCGTGCGCATCTACCTTGTGCGCCACGCGAAAACGGCAGAGCCCTGGCGGACCGCGCTGGATGCACCCTTGAGTTCGGTGGGTCTGGAGCAGGCGGAGCGCGCGGCTCAGGACCTCTCTCCGCTGGGTCCCCTTCCTCTGTTTTCCAGCCCGCTGCAGCGAGCGCGCCAAACGGCAGCTCCGCTCGCAGATCTTTGGCAAACGGAAATCCGGATTGAACCACGAGTTACGGAGATCCCGGCACCAAGCGCAGATCCAAAAGAACGCGGCGACTGGCTCATGCGGATTCTGACCGCGAAGTGGTCAGCGATGGAGTATGAGCTCGTAGAATGGCGCGATGGGGTGTTGGATGCCATTACTGCGATCCAAGAGGACACCATCATCGTCACGCACTACGTGGTCATCAATGCCGTGGTAGGTGCAGCGACGGATGATGATCGGGTGATCAGCTTTCATCCCGACAACACTGACACCACCGTAATCGACAAGAGCGGCGATCGCCTCAGCGTTGCTGGTTACACGCTGAAGGACGTGTCCGATCCGGCATTGGTGACCTGAGGACGGCCGCTAGTCGAGATCAGAAACCCCGCGATAGTCGCCCTGGCTATACAGCAAGGCGTGACCGTCATCGTGATCGTGGGAGAGAACTTCCACGACGTCGCCGAGAAATATCGTATGGGATCCTGAGACAACGGTTTCACGAGTGCGACAGATGACGTTTGCACGGGCTTCCTTGAGGATCGGCACTCCTGCTTCCGACTCGATCCATTCGGCGTCACCGGCGGCAAAACGGCCATCCCAATCGGCAATTCCCGTTTGTCCCGCAAACACCTCTGCGATCAACCGTTGGTCTTCATTGAGGATATTGACTGAGAAGCACTTGGCCTCAGCGATCAGATCGTGCGACGAGGAAGACCGGTTTACGCAGATCAGCATCGTCGGAGGATCGAGCGACACGGAACACACCGCCGTCATGGTCAGCCCGCCACGATCATCCCCCGAGCGCGCCGCGACTACGGACACACTGGCCGCCAGTTGCCGCATCGCCATCCGGAGATCGTCGGCAACCATCCGGTCGCGGTGAACCTCAGGCTCGATCGCTTCCTGTGTCATCGCCTATCCCACATTTTTCGAAGTGTGACACAGGCACCTCAATCCAACCAAATTCCCCGATGAGAGGGGCACCGACAATCGAGAGCTATTCGGCCGCCACCGAAGGCAGATCAGTGAGCGGAATATCACCGCGGAGATTCGGCATGACTTCGTTGACAAACAACGTCATGGATCGCTTCACCATGTCTTGGGGCATGCCGCCGAAATTCATCCAGCAAATCAGGTTGTTAACACCGGTTTCGGCGCCCAGGCTACGGATCTTCTCAATGCAGGTGTCGACTCCGCCGAATACCATCTCGTCCCGTTCGTGATCTCCGATCGGCCGGAACAAGGCCGTCGAATTCATGTAGTAGTCGATGAATTCCCCGCCCAGACGTTTGGCCTCGGCATCGCTCTCCGCGACGAACACGTGACGGAGACAGGTAAAATCAAAAGCGTCGGTCATGCCATTGTCCGCGCGCGACTCAGTCAGCAGCTCGAACGTCGAGCGAAGTTCCGGACGGGGTGCCCAGGCCGAGAGCATCCGATAGTTGTTGGCGACGATGAAATCGATGGCCTCTTTGGTCCCCAAGCGTGTGGCAACCCAAACCGGCGGGTGCGGCTTCTGCACAGGTTTCGGCACCAGCGTGAGACGGGGAATGTCCCAGAACTTGCCCCGGTGCTCGTACTCATCCGTCGTCCAAACACCCAGGACGATTTCGAGAGCTTCCTTGAAACGTTCAAGCTTCTCGTCGGGATCGATTTTGAATCCGTCGAATTCATACTTGCGATAGCCCAGGCCGACGCCAAAATCTATGCGTCCACCGGAAATGATGTCGGCCATGGCGGCATCTTCTGCCGTCCGCAGCGGATGTTCGAGCGGCAGGATCTTGATCGCCGTACCGATCCTCAAGTTCTTGGTCACGCTTGCTGCAGCACACGCCATCGAGAATGGCGAAGCACACAATCCGTATTCACCCGGAACGTTGTCGACATAGGGCACCGAGGAGAAGTGGTGCTCTGTGAGCCACATCCAGTCCATGCCGAGTTCGTCAGCGAGAGCCATTTGCTCAAGATGCTCTTCGTAGACCTGGGCCTCGGTCTTGGTGAACGGCCCTTCCATCAGGTGGAATGTTCCAAATTTCATGCCACGCCCTCCTCGATCATCCCGGCCACGAATTGGCGTCGAGATATCTACATTTGCATTTGAAGCGCCGGAAGAATGATTGTATTAATTGATACAGTCAATTGATACATTGTCACTATGACAACCTGGCTCCCTGATATAGAAGCGAGGACCGGGCCACGGTATCTGGCCATTGCCCAAGCCTTGGCCGAAGACGTTGAGGACGGGCGTCTACCGCCGGGTGCAAAGCTTCCGACGCATCGTGATCTCGCATTTCGCCTCGGCTTGACGGTTGGGATGATCAGCCGCGCCTACGCCGAGGCCCAACGCCTAGGGCTTCTCAGCGGTGAAGTCGGTCGAGGCACCTACGTGCGAAGCGCCGGAACAAGCCTGGGCACGCTCGATCCCCGCGAAATTCTGCCGGTAGGTCAGGTGGATCTCAGTCTCAATTACCCACCGATCTGCGGCATCGAAGAACAGACCATGCGCCGCGCTCTCCGCGCGGTTGCAGACAGCAATGACCTTTCGCAGCTTTTGAACTACCAACACGACGGTGCCACATCATCACAATTCGAGGTCGCCGCGAAATGGCTGCGCCACGCTGAAATTCCAGTGGCCTCCGACCGACTGATCATCACGGCCGGCCTCCAGCACGCCATGACGATTTGCATCGCGGCATTGTGTGAGCCGGGAGACATTGTTCTGGCCGAGAATCTCACGTATCCGGGAATTCGGGCGCTTGGAATGGTGCAACACCTGCGCCTGCAGGGCATCGCCATGGATGATCAAGGACTCATTCCCGAGTCGTTCGAGGCGGCGTGCAGTGCTGCGTCGATTCGTTTGCTTTACACCATTCCGACGCTGCAGAATCCCACAGCCACAATCCTGCCTGAGAACCGCCGCAGGGAGATCGCGGATATTGCACGTCGTCATGAAGTGACGATCATCGAGGACGATCTCTACGGCTTTCACCTCCCCGACGCACCGCCACGCTTTGCTGCGCTGGCGCCTGACATAACCATCTACCTGACCAGCGTGTCCAAATGCCTTATGCCCGGACTCCGGGTCGGCTTCGCGGTACCTCCCGAACGCTTGATGAGAAAACTGGGCGCGATGGTCCGTTCGACGCTATGGATGAACGCCCCACCGATGATTGAAGTCTTCCGACAACTGGTACTCAGCGGGGATGCCGAGCGCATCGTGACGGCACGACACACCGAGGCTGCCGCGCGACAAGAGATCGCGCAGCGTATCCTGGGCGATCATGTCGACCTACCACACCGGATGAGTCCGCACCTGTGGCTGCCGTTGCCCGAGAACTGGCAAGAAAATGACTTCGTGAGTCACGCGCGCACGCGGAACGTCATCGTGTCTACGGCAGAGGATTTTGCTCTCACGCATGCGGCCGGAGAGAACCACGCGAGGCTCTGCCTCGGATGTCCCACGAGTCGCGATTCGCTGGAAGCGGCACTGACAAAGATTGGAGACCTTCTGACGGAAGGCCCGGACCTTTCGTGGTCATTCGCCTGAGGTCAGACTCCAGGGGTCAGGATTTTGATTCGAGTCGAACCAATGAGATAATGCCGCACTGATGCGAGATTTCATTAGATCGAACGATCGGGAAGGCGCATCGAAACGGCGACGAGTTCGTCCGGTAGGACAATTCAGATAGTTCGGTCAAACAACATACGGGAGACAGTCGGATGACGGACAAAGTGATCATCTGTGTGGCGCCTACAGGCGCTCTCAATACGCGCGAATCTGCGCCCTACATGGCGTACACGGTCGAAGAGCAGGCCGTGGAAGCCAAAAACTGTGAGGATGCTGGGGCGTCCGTCTACCACGTTCATGTCAGGGATGAGAGGGGCGCGAATTCGGGCGACCCAAAGATTTACGGCGAACTGGTCGAACATGTCAGGGCGAAATCGAGCCAGCTGATTCAGATCGGTGGCGCGCTGGGACCCGTCCGCGATCCCGATACGGGCATCATCGGTTATCCGTTTACCGAGGAAGACAGGCTCAAGGCGCTGGAAACGAAACCCGCACCGGACATGTTCACGGTGAAAATCGGTGCGGTAGAGCTTCGTATACCTGCAGAAAACTACGACACCATCGGCCTTCGGAATTCGCCGAAATTCCTGCGACAGGCAATCCCCACAGTGATGGAAAAGGGTTTGTGTCTGGAGCTGGAGATCTTCGATCTCGGTTGCCTCTACAACGCCAAAATTCTGGAAGATGAAGGCCTGTTTGGTCCCAACGGACTGAGTTCGCCCGGCTGCTACATGCACTATGTGATGGGTCATGGCGGCCAGCCGGCCACAATGAAGCACCTGATGTACATGTACGAAGAAGGTCAGAAG
>MDTE01061846.1_pt1 | contig 22727 bp, 28 predicted proteins | sample 811231 | NCBI WGS metagenome assembly MDTE01 (sample SAMN05326651, study PRJNA326480) | marine metagenome | isolation source: seawater | place: Indian Ocean: Red Sea | collected 2010 | reverse complement strand
GTAGAGGAATGTTCTCAAAGAGGAATGACTTTTGGAGCACCATTACTAGTTAATTTTCGATTAATTGTTTGGGATGTTGATGAATTGGCTGGAACAAAATCTGTAAGAGATATTAAGGAACAAGAAGTTTACATGGGTGATATTCCTCTTATGACAAAAAATGCTACTTTTGTTGTAAACGGGACTGAAAGAGTTGTAGTAAGTCAAATGCATCGTTCCCCTGGAGTTTTTTTTGATCACGATTTTGGTAAAACTCATGCTAGCGGCAAGTATTTGTTTAATGCTAGAATAATCCCATATAGAGGGTCATGGTTAGATTTTGAACATGATGCAAAAAATAATATTCATGCTAGAATTGATAGAAAAAGAAAATTCCCAGTTACGACATTATTAAAATGTTTAACAAGTGAAATTTCAGTAAAGTATCTAGAAGATTGTAATAATAAAAAAATTGATCCTGACCCAAGAAAAATTCAAGGTATGTCAGGTGAAGAAATATTAAGCCATTTTTATAATTCTATAGAATACAAAAAAAATAAATTTGGATGGCAATTCAAAGAGGATCTTAAGTTTTATAAAGGTAAAATTTTAAACTTTAATTTATTAGACTCCAACTCAGGAAAGACTTTGATTCAAAAAGGAACAAAAGTTACTCAAAGAAATATTAATGAAATTCAAAAGAAAAAATCAAATTCAATCACTATCGAAGAAAATTCATTGTTAGGTCATTATTTATCTAGTGATATAATAGATAGTAAAACTGGAAAAATTTTTTATGAAGCTGGTTTTGAGATTGAAGAAACCTTTATTGAATTCATCAATAATACAAAAATCACAAAAATTGATATATTGAGAGTAGATAACATAGAAATTGGATCTTACATTAGATCAACCTTGCAATTAGATAAAGCTAGATCAAGAGAAGAGGCTTTATTTGAGGTATTTAAAATACTAAGACCTGGTGAACCTCCTACAATTGAAACAGCTGAACTACTTTTTAAAAATTTATTTTTTAATTCTGATAGATATGACCTTTCTTCAGTTGGGAGATTAAAAATTAATTCTAAGTTTAAAAAAGATATTCCTATTGAAAGGAGAATTTTAGATAAGGGCGATATTCTTGACGTTATTAAACATATGCACAATCTAATTGATGGAAAAGGTGAGGTTGATGATATTGATCATTTAGGAAATAGAAGAGTAAGATCTGTCGGTGAACTTTTAGAAAATCAATATAGAGTCGGACTTCTTAAGATGGATAGAGCCATTAAGGAAAGACTAAGCTCCCTAGAAGTTGATAATATTATGCCTCAAGATATCATAAATGCTAAACCAGTTGCAGCTTCTATTAAAGAGTTTTTTGGTACTAGTCAGCTAAGTCAATTTATGGATCAAACAAATCCTTTAAGTGAGATAACACATAAACGAAGGGTTTCTGCTTTAGGTCCAGGAGGATTAAACAGAGAAAGAGCTGGGTTTGAAGTTAGAGATGTGCACCAAACTCATTATGGTAGAATATGTCCAATTGAAACTCCAGAGGGTGCAAACATTGGCTTAATTAATAGTTTAGCCTCATATTCCAGAATAAATCAATATGGATTTATTGAAACTCCTTATAGAGTTGTTTCAAATGGTAAAGTTACAAATAATGTACTCTACCTTAGTGCAATTAATGAAGAGGATTTTGTTATAGCTCAAGCTAATGCAGAGCTTGATAACAAAGGAGCATTTGTAAATAAAATTGTCAGCTGTAGAAAAAATGGTGAGTTTATTAATGCTGAATCAGATGCTATAGATTTAATGGATGTTTCTCCTCAACAGTTAGTTTCAGTTGCTTCTTCATTAATACCATTTTTGGAAAATGATGACGCAAATAGAGCTTTAATGGGTTCAAATATGATGAGACAAGCAGTTCCATTAATACAACCAAAAGCCCCATTAGTTGGTACTGGCATGGAATTTACTGTCGCTAAAGATAGTGGCTCAACTCTTGTTGCTAAGAGAGAGGGTGTTGTAGATCAATTAGACTCAAATAGAATAGTTATTAGAGTTACTGACAAAAAGGATACGTCATTAAATAAAATCGATATTTATAATTTATTAAAATTTCAAAGATCTAATCAAAACACATGTATAAATCAAAGACCATTGGTTAATGTAGGAGACAAAGTTTCCAAAAACCAAGTTATTGCTGACGGACCAGCTACTGACTTAGGAGAGCTAGCTTTAGGTAGAAATGTACTAGTTGCATTTATGCCATGGAATGGGTACAATTTTGAAGACTCAATTTTGATTTCAGAAAAGGTTGTTCAAGAAGATGTCTTTACATCAATTCACGTAGAAGAATTTGAAGTTATGGCTAGAGACACAAAATTAGGCCCAGAAGATATTACAAGAGATATTCCAAATGCAAGTGAGGAAATGCTAATCAATCTTGATGAAACTGGTATTGTCTATGTTGGAGCTGAAGTTGCTTCTGGAGATATATTAGTTGGAAAGGTAACACCTAAGGGTGAATCTCCAATGACACCTGAAGAAAAGCTTTTAAGAGCAATATTTGGTGAAAAAGCTGCTGATGTTAAAGACACAAGCTTAAGAGTGCCTCCAGGTGTAAAAGGTACAGTTGTAGAAATAAGAGTTTTTTCTAGAAGAGGAATTGAAAAAGATGAAAGAGCCATTAGTATAGAAAATTCTCAAATTGAAAGTATAACTAGGGATAGAGATGATGAGTTAGATATACTCCAAAAAAGTTTTGCAAATCATTTAAAAGAACTTCTTGCAAATAAAACATTTATCTCAGGAAATGATGAATTCAAAAAAAATTCAAAACTAACTTATGAACAACTTGAATTATTAAATGTAGATAGTTTAAAAAAAATCAATATTGATGATGATAAAGTTACTAATCAAATAGAATCTTTAACAAAAAATTATGAAAATCAATTAGGTAATATAAATCAAAAATTTGAAAATAAGATTGATAAAATTCAAAGTGGAGATGAGTTATTACCAGGTGTGTTGAAATTAATAAAAGTCTTTGTAGCTGTAAAAAGAAAATTACAACCAGGGGATAAAATGGCCGGAAGACATGGAAATAAAGGAGTTATTTCTAAAATATGTCCAGTTGAAGATATGCCTTATTTGGAAGATGGAACACCTATTGATATAGTATTAAATCCTCTAGGTGTGCCAAGTAGGATGAATATAGGTCAAATACTTGAAACTCATTTGGGATGGGCATCTTCTTCTTTAGGAAAACAAGTAAATGAAATGCTTAATAATATTCAAAGTCAAGGCCATACAAATGATTTGAAAAATCAATTAATTAATATTTATCAAGATTCAAATCATAAAAAAATGATTGAAGTGATGAACGATGACGAAATTGTAGAATTAGCTAATAATCTCAAAGATGGAATTCCTTTTGCAACTCCTGTTTTTGATGGTGCTAAAGAATCAGACATTACTAATTTGTTAGAAAAATCTGGAGTTTCAATATCTGGTCAAGAAACCTTGTATGATGGTATATCTGGAGAAAAATTTGAAAGACCAATAACAGTTGGTTATGTATACATGTTAAAGCTTCATCATTTAGTAGATGAAAAGATACATGCAAGATCAATAGGTCCTTATAGTTTAGTAACACAGCAACCATTAGGTGGTAAGGCTCAATTTGGGGGACAAAGATTTGGTGAAATGGAGGTATGGGCATTAGAGGCATATGGAGCAGCATACACTCTTCAAGAAATTTTAACTATAAAGGCTGATGATGTTGCAGGTCGAACTAAAGTTTATGAATCTATAGTTAAAGGAGACAATAATTTTGAATCAGGAACGCCAGAATCTTTTAATGTTATGGTAAAAGAGCTGCGTTCATTAGGCTTAAATGTTGAGTTCAAACAAAATCACCCTCAAAAGGTAGATAAAATAGAAAGTATGGCAGGTAAAGATGAATAGAGAATTAATTAATATTTTTAATCAAAATATGGGTGTTGAAAATTTTGATCACATTAAAATCTCAATTGCAAGTCCAGAAAACATTCGATCTTGGTCTTTTGGAGAAATTAAAAAACCTGAAACAATAAATTACAGAACATTTAAACCTGAAAAAGATGGATTATTTTGTTCAAGAATTTTTGGACCAGTCAAAGACTATGAATGTTTATGTGGCAAATACAAGAGAATGAAATTTAGAGGAATTATATGTGAAAAATGTGGCGTTGAAGTTACTTTATCAAAAGTTAGAAGAGATAGAATGGGACATATTGAGTTAGCAGCCCCTGTTTCCCATATTTGGTTTATGAAATCTTTGCCAAGTAGGATTGCAACGTTGTTGGACATGACAATTAAAAATTTAGAAAAAGTTCTTTATTTTGAACAATTTATTGTGGTGGAACCAGGTTTAACAGACTTAAAAAAGGGAGAAATAATTACTGAGGATCAGTTCATAGATTACCAAGATCAGTACGGAGAGGATTCTTTTAGTGCTGAAATAGGTGCTGAAGCAATTGAACAAATGTTAAAAAATATTGATCTTGAAGCAGAACATGAAAATTTGAAAAATGAACTTACTGAAACAAAATCTGAATTAAAAAAAACTAAACTTACTAAAAGAATAAAATTATTAGAATCATTTATTTCTTCAAAAAACAAACCTGAATGGATGGTATTGAGAGTTTTACCAGTTATACCTCCTGAATTAAGACCATTAGTTCCATTAGATGGAGGAAGGTTTGCAACCAGTGATCTTAATGACTTGTATAGGAGAGTAATAAACAGAAATAATAGGTTAAAACGTTTAATAGATTTAAGAGCTCCAGATATAATAATTCGTAATGAAAAACGTATGTTACAAGAAGCAGTTGACGCTCTTTTTGATAATGGAAGAAGGGGTAGAGTTATAACTTCAACAAATAAAAGACCACTAAAATCTTTGTCAGATATGCTTAAAGGAAAACAGGGGCGGTTTAGACAAAATTTACTTGGTAAAAGAGTAGATTATTCAGGAAGATCAGTAATAGTCGTTGGACCTAATTTAAAACTTCACCAATGTGGAATCCCTAAGAAAATGGCTTTAGAACTTTTTAAACCTTTTATATTTCATAAATTAGATATTTATGGATGGGCAAATACAATTAAAGCTGCAAAAAAATTAGTTGAAAAAGGAGATCCTAGGGTTTGGGATATACTAGAAGAAGTAATTCGTGAGCATCCAGTTTTACTTAATAGAGCTCCAACTTTACATAGGCTTGGTATTCAAGCTTTTGAACCAACTTTAATAGAAGGAAAATCTATCCAATTACATCCTTTGGTTTGCACAGCTTTCAATGCTGATTTTGATGGAGACCAAATGGCTGTGCATGTTCCTTTAAGTTTAGAGGCCCAATTAGAAGCACGTGTATTAATGATGAGTACAAATAATATTTTGTCTCCATCTAGTGGAAAACCAATTATTGTTCCTTCTCAAGATATTGTTTTAGGTATTTATTATCTATCATTAGTAAGAGAAAAACAAATAGGTGAAGGGAGATCTTTTCTTGATTTAAATGAGATTATGAAAGCTTTAGAAAATAAAGATATAACTCTTCATACTAAAATATATTGTAGGATTTCTAATTTTGATGGATCTATATCAAAAGTAGAAACTACACCTGGTAGAATGATATTATCTGATGCTTTACCAAAAAATAAAGACATTAGTTTTGATTTATTAAACAAGATTCTTACAAAAAAAGAAGTAAGTAATATTATTGATACAGTTTATAGATTTTGTGGGCAAAAGGAGACTGTTCTTTTTGCAGATAAAATTATGAGTATAGGTTTTAAGTATGCTGCACTTGCTGGAATTTCTTTTGGTAAAGATGACTTAATTATTCCAAAAGATAAAAACGATCTAATTGAAAATACGCAAAAAAAAGTTCAGGAATATGAAAGACAATATCAAGATGGTTTAATAACACAAGGTGAAAAGTATAATAAAGTTGTAGATGCTTGGTCAGAATGTTCAAATAAAGTAGCTGATAAAATGTTAGAAACAATATCTAAACCTGAGGATAATCAACAATTTAATTCTGTTTATATGATGACACATTCTGGAGCAAGGGGTTCAGCAGCTCAACTTAAGCAACTTGCTGGCATGAGAGGTCTTATGGCTAAGCCTTCTGGAGAAATTATTGAAAACCCTATAAAATCAAACTTTAAAGAAGGTTTGTCTGTTTTAGAATATTTTACATCAACTCATGGTGCAAGAAAAGGTCTGGCAGATACTGCTTTAAAAACTGCAAGTAGTGGATATTTAACTAGACGCTTAGTTGATGTTGCTCAAGATGCAGTAATAAGGGAAATTGATTGTGGAACAGAACTTGGTGTTTTAGTAGAGGAAATAATTGAAGCAGGAAATATAACCTCTCAATTGGCAGATAGAGTATTGGGACGTACGCCTTTAGAAGATCTAATAGATCAAGATAACAATATAATAGTAAATGCTGGTGACATTATTGAAGAACAACATTTAGAAAAAATAAGTAAACTTGCATCAAGATCAATTAAAATAAGATCAGTCTTAACTTGTGAAACAGAAAATGGAATATGTGCTAAATGTTACGGTAGAGACCTTGCAAGGGGAACTGCTGTAAATATAGGTGAAGCAGTAGGTATAATCGCTGCTCAGTCAATTGGCGAACCAGGTACACAGTTAACTATGAGAACTTTTCATATTGGAGGAGCGGCAAGTGCTTCAGTTGAACAATCATCCGCATCTTCGCCTATTGAGGGTGAAGTCAAAATTGAAAATCTAAAATTTATTGTTGATAAAATTGGAAACAAAATTTTACTAAATCGTAATGCAAAAATTAAAATTTTTGAGCAAAGTGAAGAGAAGTTTTCATTAAATATTCCATTTGGTTCTAGAATACTATTTGAAAATGGAGATAAAGTTAAATCCAATCAATTACTAGCGGACTGGGATCCATATACTTTTCCAATTATTGCAGAAAAGAGTGGTTATATTAAATTCATAGACTTAAAACAAGGAATTTCATTTAGAGATACGGTTGACGATACTACAGGCATATCAAGTAAAATAATTATTGATTGGAGTCAAAATCCAAAGTCTAAAAATTTTAAACCTGCTTTAAATATTGTAAATTCTTTAGATGAAAAAAATAATCAAAATGATGAGTCAAATTTAATTTCTTACCCGATGTCTATTGATACAATTATAAGTGTAGATGATGATTCTGAGGTTGCTGCAGGTCAAGTTTTAGCTAGAATACCGAAAGAGTCTTCTAAAACAAAAGACATCACCGGAGGACTGCCAAGAGTAGCTGAACTATTTGAAGCACGCAAACCTAAAGATCCTGCTATAATGTGTGAAATAGATGGAAAAATTTCTTTTGGTAAAGATTATAAAAATAAAAGAAGACTAATTATTACAAGTATTGATGAAAAAGATACATTTGAAATATTAATACCTAGGGCAAAATACTTGAACGTTCAAGATGGAGATTTTGTAAAAAGAGGTGATATATTAGTTGAGGGAACACCAGTTCTTCATGATATACTGAGAATTTTAGGGTTAGAGGAACTCGCTAGATATTTAGTTAAAGAGGTACAGTCTGTATATAAACTTCAAGGAGTTTATATAAACGACAAACATATTGAAACAATAGCAAGACAAATGCTGCAAAAAGTAATTGTTAAGGATCCTGGAGATTCAACTTTACTTACTGGCGAACAATATGAGAAAAAGGATGTAATTAAACTTAATAAAGAACTTGAAAAAGATAGTAAAAAAATTGTTCAATATGAAACTGTTTTATTAGGTATTACTAAAGCAAGTTTACAAACTAAATCCTTTATTTCGGCAGCATCATTTCAAGAAACTACGAAAGTTCTTACTGATGCAGCAACCTATGGGAAAATTGATAAACTTAGCGGTTTAAAAGAAAATGTAATCGTTGGCAGACTAATTCCTGCGGGTACAGGAAACATGACAACTGAATATTCAAAGGTGGCTGCTAAAAAGGATAAAGAAATTTTAGAAGAAAGAGAAAAAATTACTGAAAATAGCTAAATTTTTGAGTAAAACTTAGTAATTTCCTTGACTTTATCTATTTGAATTAATAAAGACCCGTTACTTTTTGTTAATGGTGGTGGAAAATTCATTTCAGACGCTTAACAGTAGGATAAAAATGCCAACAATAAACCAACTAGTTCGTAAGGGTAGGGAAGTAGTTAGAAAAAGAAAAAAAGTACCAGCTCTTGGCTCATGCCCTCAAAAAAGAGGAGTTTGCACAAGAGTTTATACTACTACACCTAAAAAACCAAATTCAGCATTAAGAAAAGTAGCAAGAGTCAAATTAACTAATGGCCAAGAAGTATCAGCATATATTCCAGGTGAAGGACATAATCTACAAGAGCATTCTGTAGTATTGATTCGTGGTGGAAGAGTTAAAGATTTACCAGGTGTAAGATATCATATTTTAAGAGGTACCCTTGATACTCAAGGTGTAAGTGCTCGTAAACAAAGACGTTCCCTTTATGGGGCCAAAAAACCTAAATAAATTAAATGGCTAGAAGAAGAGCGGCAGAAAAGAGAACTATACTTCCTGATCATAAGTTTAAAGACCTAACTTTAGCTAAATTTATGAACAGAATAATGAAAGATGGTAAGAAGTCAGTATCAGAAAAAATTGTATACGGTGCTTTCGACATAGTTTCAAAAAAAACAGATAAAAGTCCAATAGAGTTTTTTCATAATGCATTAGATAATGTAAAACCTAATTTAGAAGTTAGATCTAGAAGGGTCGGAGGTGCAACTTACCAAGTACCAATGGAAGTTAGACCAAGAAGAGCACAAGCATTAGCAATGAAATGGCTAGTAGAGTCAGCTATCAAAAGAAATGAAAAGACTATGAAAGAAAGAGTTGCTAGTGAAATTATGGATGCATTTAATAATAAAGGCAATTCTGTCAAAAAAAGAGAAGAAACACATAAAATGGCTGAAGCAAATAGAGCCTTTTCTCACTTTAGGTGGTAAATTTTTATGTCTAGATCCCATCCATTAGAAAAATATAGAAACATAGGGATCATGGCTCATATAGATGCGGGTAAAACTACAACAACTGAAAGAATTTTATATTATACTGGTAAATCTCATAAGATTGGTGAAGTTCATGATGGTGCAGCCACAATGGATTGGATGGAACAAGAACAAGAAAGAGGAATCACTATAACTTCTGCAGCAACTACTTGTTTTTGGAATGAACATAGAATTAATATTATTGATACTCCCGGTCACGTTGATTTTACAATTGAAGTTGAAAGATCTTTAAAAGTTTTAGATGGTGCAGTAGCTGTATTTGATGGTGTTGCAGGAGTTGAACCACAATCTGAAACTGTATGGCGACAAGCTGATAAATATAATGTGCCTAGAATGTGTTTTGTTAATAAACTAGATCGTACAGGGGCAAATTTTTTTATGACTGTTGATATGATTAAGGATAGATTAGGTTCTTACCCATTAGTTCTTCAATTACCTATTGGAATTGAATCAAGTTTAAAGGGTGTTGTAGATTTGGTTACTAATAAAGCTATTATATGGCAAGATGAAAGTTTAGGAGCCAAATTTGATATAGTTGATATTCCTGAAGATCTAGTTGAGCAATCAAAAGAGTATAGGGAAAAACTTATTGAAAAAATTGTAGAGGAAGATGACTCGATAATGGAATTATATCTTGAAGGTACTGAACCATCAGTTGAGCAGATTAAAAGTTGTATCAGAAAAGGAACCATTAATAGTTCTTTTGTGCCTGTTTTAACAGGATCAGCTTTTAAGAATAAAGGTGTGCAACCACTTCTAGATGCAGTCGTAGATTATATGCCTTCCCCAAGAGATGTTGAAAGCGTAAAGGGAGTAGATTTTAAAGACAATGATAAGGTTTTATCAAGAAAATGTGAAGATAGTGAACCTTTTAGTGCATTAGCTTTTAAAATTATGACTGATCCATTTGTTGGAACATTAACTTTTGCTAGAATTTATTCAGGAACAATTTCAACTAAAGATGCTGTTTTAAATTCAACCTCAGATAAAAAAGAAACAATAGGAAGAATGCTACTAATGCATGCAAATAATAGGGAAGAAATAAAAACTGCTAATGCAGGAGATATTGTTGCTCTTGTAGGTTTAAAAGATGTAACTACTGGAGAAACTCTTTGTGATACCAATAATCCTATAGTACTTGAAAAAATGGATTTTCCTGATCCCGTCATTGAAGTTGCTGTTGAGCCTAAAACAAAAGTGGATCATGAAAAAATGGGTACAGCATTGGGCAGATTGGCTCAAGAAGATCCAAGCTTTAGGGTTACAACTGATCATGAAAGTGGACAAACAATAATTAAAGGAATGGGTGAGCTTCACTTAGAAATTTTAGTCGATAGAATGAAAAGAGAATTTAAAGTTGAGGCAAATGTTGGTGCTCCACAAGTAGCTTATAGAGAAACCATAACTAAATTAAGTGATGTAGACTATACTCATAAAAAACAATCGGGAGGAGCAGGGCAATTTGCTAGAGTTAAAATTAAATTTGAACCTGTTGAAGCTGGACAAGGATATGAATTTGTTAATCAAATTAAAGGTGGTAATATACCTACAGAACACATACCAGGGGTAGAAAAAGGATTAAAAGCCCAACAACAAACTGGTGTTATGGCTGGTTTTCCATGCATAGATTTTAAAGCTACTCTGTATGATGGTGCATATCACGATGTTGACTCAAGTGTTTTGGCTTTTGAAATAGCTGCTAGAGCAGCTTTCAGAGAGGGAATAGCAAAAGCTGGCCCAGTACTATTAGAACCAATGATGAAAGTTGAAGTCGTAACACCTGAAGAATATATGGGTGATGTTATAGGCGATTTAAACAGTAGGCGTGGGCAAGTTCAAGAAATGACAACTAGAGGAAATGCCAATGTAATAAATGCTATGGTGCCTCTTGCTAATATGTTTGGTTATGTAAATAATTTAAGATCTTTGTCACAAGGAAGAGCAAATTATTCAATGCAATTTGATCATTATGAAGAAGTACCTTCTAATGTGGCTGAAGAAGTAAAGGCGAAGTTAGCATAATGGAATCTCAAAATATCAGAATAAGATTACGTGCATATGATAGTAGGTTACTAGATAATAGCGCTAGCGATATAATTAATACAGCCAAACGTACAGGAGCAAAAGTAAAAGGACCTATTCCTTTACCTACCAGGATGGAAAAATTTACGGTAAACAAATCTCCTCACGTTGACAAAAAAAGTAGAGATCAATTTGAGATTAGAACCCATAATAGGTTGTTGGATATTGTTGATCCCACACCCCAAACTGTAGATGCATTAATGAAACTGGATTTATCTGCAGGTGTAGAAGTGGATATAAAGATTTAGTTATGACTAAAAGATCAGGTTTAATTGGTACAAAAATTGGCAATAGTTCATATTTTGAAGATGATGGAACATTGATTCCAGTTACGATTGTTAAAGTTGAGGATTGTGTAGTTTCTGCAATTAAAACTGAAGAAAAGGATGGTTATTCAGCTATACAACTAGCCAGTGTGGATACTGCAAAAGAATTATCCAAAACAAATAAACCTCAAAGAAAGTTATTTTCTTCTTTAGATATTAAGCCTAAAAAATATTTAAAAGAATTTAAAATAGACAAAGATTTAGTTCCAGAACTAGGTACTTCGCTAAATGTAAATCATTTTAAAAAAAATCAATTTGTTGATGTAACTGGTACTACAATTGGAAAGGGTTTTGCAGGTGCCATGAAAAGGCATAATTTTTCAGGATTAAGAGCTTCTCATGGTGTTTCTATTTCGCATAGATCCCATGGTTCTACTGGTCAAAATCAAGATCCTGGTAGAGTTTTTAAAGGAAAAAAAATGGCAGGACATATGGGTGCAAAACAAACAACAAAACAAAATTTAAAATTATTAGAAGTTGATGAAGTAAATAAACTTCTAGTTATTAAAGGTTCTGTGCCAGGGAAGAAAAATTCAATTATCATTATTAAAGATTCAATTAAGAAGAAAGTCGCATGAAGAAGCAATTAATCAATTTAGAAAGTAATAAAACATCAGAAATTGAAGTTTCAGAAAAAATTTTTGGTCAAAAAACATTTCCTGATCTTATTCATCAATACATTAGATATCAAAATGCAAAAAATCGACAAGGAAGTCATAAAACTAAAACTAGATCTGAAGTTAACGGAAGGGCAAAAAAACCATTTTCACAAAAAGGAACAGGAAATGCTAGGCAGGGTAGTAGTAAACCACCTCATTTCAGAGGAGGTGCAGTTTCAATGGGGCCACAAAATAGAGATCATTCGTTTAACCTTAATAAAAAAGAAAAAATTTTAGCTTTAAAATCTGCCCTTTCATCAAAGTTATTAGAAGATAAAATAATATTTATTGAGTCTTTAGAAATTGAAAATAATAAAACCAATGCTTTAAATAAAACTTTAAAAAAATTTAAATTTGATTCAGCTCTGTTCATTTATTCAGATAGTCAAAAAAATGAAAATTTCAAAAGAGCCTCATCTAATCTTCCACGTTTATCAATGCTATCTGACAAAGGACTTAATGTTCGCGACTTAATTCTTTATGATAAAATTTTTATAGAAAAAAAATCAGTTGAGCAAATTAGTAAAAGGTTGTCATGAAAAAAACAATAAAGAATATTTCCCTAGAACGAGCTTTTAGTATTATTCAAAAGCCAATTATGACGGAAAAATCAACAAATCTAAATCAATATAACCAATATAGTTTTGTAGTTTCTACAGATTCTAATTCGTCAGAAATTAAATTAGCTGTTGAAAAAATTTTTAAAGTTAGAGTAATAAAAGTAAATACCTCAATTACACGAGGCAAATTAAAATCATTCAAAAATTTTCTTGGTTATAAAAAAGATTTTAAAAAAGCAATCATTACACTTGCTGAAGGTAACACCATTGACTCTAGTTTGGAGGTCAAATAAATGTTAAAAAATTTTAAATCTATAACTCCTGGTCAAAGAGGAACTGTTTTAGTTTCAAAGAAAGGTTTATGGGATGGTGATCCACATAAGAAACTTACTACCCCAATTAAATCTACTGGAGGTAGAAACAATCAAGGTAGAATTACTTCAAGAAGGATGGGTGGTGGTGTAAAAAGAAAATATAGGGTTATAGATTTTAAAAGAAACAAATTTGATATTTCAGCAGAAATTATTAGAAATGAATATGATCCAAACAGATCTTCATTTATTTCTTTAGTAAAATATGAAGATGGTGAATTTAGATATATATTATGTCCACAAAAACTTAAAATTGGTGATAAAATTATATCAGGAGATAAAGTTGAGATTAAGGAAGGCAATTGCTTGCCGTTAAAAAACATCCCTGTTGGAACCAATATACACAATATAGAATTGAAACCTGGAGCGGGGGGGCAACTTATAAGATCAGGAGGAGTTTCAGCCCAACTGATTTCTAAAGAAGATACTTACGTTCAGATTAAATTAGTTTCAGGAGAAATTAGAAATATTAATAAAAACTCTTTGGCAACTGTGGGTGTTTTGTCTAATCCAGATCAAAAAAATATAAAGTTAGGTAAAGCAGGAAGAAACAGATATTTGGGTTCTAGGCCAAAAGTAAGAGGAGTTGTTATGAATCCGGTTGACCACCCGCATGGTGGAGGTGAAGGTAGAACTTCAGGTGGAAGACACCCATCAACTCCATGGGGTGTTGCTACTAAAGGTAAAAAAACTAGAAGAAATAAGAAAACAAACGTTTTCATTGTTAAAAAGAGGAAAAAATAATGACTAGATCTGTTTGGAAAGGCCCCTTTGTTGATATGTATCTTATAAAAAAAGCTGAAAAAGTATCAAGTTCAGGAAGGAAAGAAGTTATTAAAACTTGGTCGCGTAGATCAACAATTATCCCTCAATTTGTCGGATTAACTTTTGGTGTTTACAATGGTCAAAAATTTGTACCTGTTTCTATATCTGAAAATATGGTTGGTCATAAATTAGGTGAATTTTCTCCAACAAGAACTTTCAAATCTCATACTGCAGCTGATAAAAAAGCAAGTTCAGCTCCTGGAGCAAAATCATGAGTCAAAATACACTAGCAGTAGCAAAAGATAATACTCTTAGAGTTAGTCCTCTAAAATTATCATATGTAGTTAAAATGATAGTTAATCAAAAAGTTGATAAGGCAGTCAATCAGTTGAAATTCTCTCAAAAAAGAATTTCAAAAAGTGTTTTAAAGGTTCTTAATGCAGCTATAGCTAATGCAGAAAACAACAAACAACTTGATATTGATAATCTTTTTGTGAAAGAAGCTTATGTCGGCAAAAGTTTGCGTATGAAAAGATTTAGACCAAGAGCTAAAGGAAGAGCAGGATCGATTATTAAACCTTTCAGCAAGTTAACTATAATTGTAGAAGAAAGAGTAAACAAAAGTAAAGAAATTAAAGGAAAGAATAAATAATGGGACAGAAAGTTAATCCAAATGGAATAAGGTTAGGTATCAACAGGACTTGGTCATCAAGATGGTATTCAAAATCTGAATATTCGAAATTACTTCATGAAGATTTGAAAATAAAAAAATATGTTCTAGAAAAATTAAAAAATGCAAGCATTTCTAAAATAAATATAGAGAGAGCTGCAAAAAAATTGAGAATATCTATATTTAGCTCAAGACCTGGAATAATTATAGGCAAAAAAGGAGCTGATATAGAAAGTTTAAAAATAAATTTGTCAAAAATTTCTAAATTAGAAGTATTTTTAGATATCAAAGAAGTTAGAAAACCGGAAGTAGAAGCTAAATTAGTTGCAGAAAATATTGCTAATCAATTAGAAAAAAGGATTTCTTTTAGAAGAGCTATGAAAAAGGCTGTTCAATCATCAATGAGATTAGGTGCAAAAGGTGTAAAAGTAATTTGTAGTGGAAGATTAGGAGGAACGGAAATTGCAAGAAGTGAAAAATATCATGAAGGAAGTGTTCCTCTTCATACATTAAGAAGTGATATAGACTATGCAACAGCTGAGGCTGAAACAACTTACGGTATATGTGGAATTAAAGTTTGGATTAATAAGGGCGAAATACTTAATAAAGATCCATTTGCTAGTGAAAAGAAACAAGTTGAACAAGGGAATGTAAGATAATGAATATGCTTTCTCCAAAAAAAACAAAGTTTCGGAAACAGTTTAAAGGTAGAATTCATGGAAAAGCCAAAGGAAATTTTGAACTAAATTATGGTAGTTTCGGTTTGAAAGCCTTAGAACCAGAAAGAGTTACTTCTCGACAGATTGAATCGGCTAGAAAAGCTATTACAAGACATCTTAAGAGAGCAGGCAAAATGTGGATTAGAATTTTTCCAGATGTACCTGTTTCTAAAAAACCTGCTGAAGTAAGAATGGGCAAAGGAAAGGGGTCAAACGAATTCTGGGTGTGTCGTGTTAAACCTGGAAGAATTATGTTTGAAATTGATGGTGTTGATATTCAAGAAGCTAAAAGAGCAATGCAATTAGCAGCTGCTAAACTTCCAATTAAATGTAAATTTGTAGAAAGAAACATATGAGTAAAAATAAATTAACCAAAAAGGAATCAGATAAAATTAAAATAGAAATTGGTAATTTGAAAAAAAATATCCTAAATCTAAGATTCCAAAAGGCTACTGGTCAATTAGAAAAAACTTCTGAGATTAAAAAAGCTAGAAGGAAAATTGCAAGGTTAAAAACTGACATCTCTAGTATAAATGGAGAAACAAATGCCTAAAAGAGTATTATCTGGAAAAGTAATATCATCAAATTCAAACAAAACTATTGTTGTCGAAGTTACCTCTAGAGTTAGGCACAAACTTTATAAAAAAATAATAAGTAGGACAAAAAAATATCACGCTCACGATGAAAATAATAATTTTAAAATTGGAGATAATGTAAGCATTATAGAATCAAAACCAATCTCTAAACTAAAATCTTGGATAGTTATTGATAACATTTCGAAAGGTGAGATGGAAACATGATACAAATGCAATCTCATTTATTTGTTGCAGATAATTCTGGAGCAAGAAAAATACAATGCATAAAGGTCCTTGGTGGTTCAAAAAGGAGATTTGCATCAATTGGAGACATTATAGTTGTGTCAATTAAAGATGCGATACCAAGAGCAAAAGTAAAAAAGGGAGAGGTCTATAAAGCTGTAGTAGTGAGAACAAAAAAAGATTTTGGAAGATCGGATGGAACTACTATTCGCTTCGATAATAATGCCGCTGTTCTTCTCGATAAGCAAGAAGAGCCTATAGCAACAAGAATATTTGGACCTGTAACTCGAGAATTAAGAACCAAAAAGTTTATGAAAATTATTAGTTTGGCACCGGAAGTACTATGATAAACAAGAAAATCAAATTAAAAAAAGGTGATGAGGTTATTGTTCTAGCTGGAAAAGACAAAGGTAAAACTGGTAAAATCACAAAAATAATTCCAAGTACAAATAAAGCAATAGTATCAGGAATTAATAAAGTTAAAAAACATCAAAAACCTGACAATAATCAAGCTGGTGGAATTATAGAAAAAGAAATGCCTATTCACATTTCTAACCTGGCTTATTATGACGCAAAATTAAAAAAAGGAATTCGACTTGGTATTTTAATAGATAACAAAAATAAAAAATTAAGAATTAATAAAAGTACAGGAAAACCAATTTAGTTATGTCAAGATTATTAGAAGAGTATAAAAAAACAATTTCTCAAGAGATGATGAATAAATATAATTATAAAAACATTCATCAAATTCCTAAGCTAAAAAAAATCGTGCTAAATATGGGTATAGGGGAAGCTAAGGATGATTCTAAGATATTGGAAAAAGCTCAAGAAGAATTAACATTAATAGCAGGTCAGAAGGCTATAAAGACTAAAGCAAAAAAAGCTATAGCAGGATTTAAAATACGTGAAGGAATGAATCTAGGTGTCTCTGTCACACTTAGAAATAAAATTATGTATGAGTTTTTAGATAGATTAATAAATATTGCTATTCCTCGTATTCGGGATTTTAGAGGTTTAAATCCAAAAAGTTTTGATGGGAGAGGAAATTATTCTTTAGGAATTAAAGAGCAAATTATTTTTCCAGAAATTAATTATGACAAAATTGATAAAGTTAGAGGTTTAGATGTTACAATATGTACTTCAGCTACTAACAATGATGAAGCACTTGATTTGCTTAAATGTTTTAATATGCCGTTTCCGGTAGAGGATGTGAGTTAGGAGAAATATTATGGCTAAAGTAAGTTCAATTCAAAAAAATTTATTTAGACAAGAATTAGTTAAAAAATATAGAATAAAAAGATCTTCTTTAAAAAAGAAATTAATGAAAAAAGATTTATCAATTGAAGAAAGGTTAATTCTTCAAAGTAAATTAAACGAACTTCCAAGAAATAGTTCCCATATAAGAGTTAGGAACAGATGCATATTAACTGGAAGAACTAGAGGGACTTACAGAAAATTTGGACTTTCTAGAATAAAACTAAGAGAATTATCACTATCAGGTTCTTTACCTGGGGTAATAAAATCAAGTTGGTAGGGAGAATATATGGCTTTTAATGATTCATTATCTGATATGCTTGCAAGAATTAAAAATGCACACCTAGCAAGAAAATCATTTACATCATGTTTAAAATCAAAATTGAACATGAACGTATTAGCAGTTCTTAAAGATGAAGGTTATATTAGAGATTATAAAGATATAGAAATTCGTGAAGGTATAAATTCTATAAAAATAGATTTAAAATATCACAACGGAACACCTGTTATAAAAAAAATAAACAGAGTTTCGAAACCTGGTATAAGAGTTTACTCAAAAATATCTGAATTAAGTAAACCTTATGGGGGTTTAGGGATAGCAATTTTGTCAACACCAAAGGGTGTAATGTCTGATCAAAATGCTATAAAAAATAATGTGGGTGGCGAAGTACTCTGTGAGGTTTTTTAATTTATGTCTAGAATAGCGAAAAATAGTATTAAATTTTCTAAAGAAACTAACTGTTCCTTTGATGATGGAATTTTACTAGCAAAAGGTAAATTGGGAGAAATGTCTTTACGCCTTAATCCATTGTATAAGGTAGATATTAAAGAGGGAGAATTATTTGTTATTCCTATTAAAGAAAAAGATAAAATAAACCCTAACTGGGGCACAACCAGAGCTTTAGTAGCAAATATAATTAAAGGTGTGAGTGAAGGTTTTTCTAAAACTTTAGAATTAACAGGAACTGGCTATAGAGCTAGTGTTTCTGGGTCGAAATTGAAGCTTCAATTAGGTTACAGTCACGATATCAATTATGAAATACCTAAGGAAGTTAAAATTGAATGCCCAAAACAAAACATAATTAAGTTAAGTAGTTTTAATAAAGAAATTTTAGGAGCTGTTGCAGCAAAAATTAGATCTTATAGAAAGCCGGAACCTTTTAAGGGAAAAGGCATAAAATATGAGAATGAGTTTATTTATAGAAAAGAAGGAAAAAAGAAATAAAAATTGGATAAAGGTATATGAAAAGTAATTCGCGAAAAAAAAGAGTAAGATTTAAACTAAAAAAAATTTCTGATAGAAATAGATTATCAGTTTTTAGATCTAATAATCATATATATGCTCAAATAATTAGTGACCTTAATGGCAATACTATAGTTAGTGCTTCATCTTTAGAAAAAAAATTGTTTAGTGAAAAATCAACTAGAAAAGAATTAGCAGAAAAAGTTGGAAAAGAAATTGCAAAGCGCTCTATTGAAAATGGTGTTAAAGATGTCGCATTTGACAAAGGAAAGTATAAATATCATGGAATAATTAAAATTCTTGCTGATGCAGCGAGATCTGAAGGATTAAATTTTTAGAGGTAAATATGTTTGATAATGAAAATAAAGATATCACTGAGCATTTAGTAGCTATCAATAGAGTAGCAAAGGTTGTTAAGGGAGGGCGTAGATTTGGATTTGCTGCAATAATGATTGTTGGTGATAATAAAGGTAGAGTTGGTTATGGTACTGGAAAAGCAAAAGAGGTTCCAGAAGCAGTAAGAAAAGCTACAGAAGATGCTAAAAATAAAATGATAAGAGTTAGTTTAAAAGAGAATAGAACCCTTCATCATGATATTGTAGGTCGATTTGGTGCGGGAAAAGTTATATTACGTTCTGCATCCCCAGGTACAGGTATTATTGCTGGCGGGCCTATGAGAGCACTTTTTGAGTCTTTAGGAGTTAAAGATATAGTTGCAAAATCTACAGGTAGTTCAAATCCTCATAATATGATTAAGGCTACATTTGATGCTTTTAAAAAATCAGAGTCACCGAAATCTATAGCTGCAAAAAGATCTAAGAAAATTAATGAAGTTGTTAAAACAAAAGAAAAATCGAATAAAGGTCAAAGTAAAAAATGAAAATTAATCAATTAAAATCAACTTTAACTTCCAATAAGAAAAGGAAACGAGTAGGAAGAGGAGCAGGCTCAGGTCTTGGAAAAACTGCAGGAAGAGGAGTTAAGGGTCAAAAATCAAGATCAGGTGTTGCAATTAATGGATTTGAGGGTGGGCAAATGCCACTTTTTAGAAGATTGCCAAAAAGAGGTTTTAAAAATCCTTTTTCAAAAAAAATTCAACAAATAAATTTCAAACATATACAAAATTTTATTACTAAATACAAAATGGACTCGAAATCACTTAAAGAAGAAGAGTTTTTTAAAAACAATTTATTCAATAAATCTAAAGGCAGTCTTAAACTGCTAAATGTAGGAGAAATTTCTTCACCAATTAATATTGAAATTTCATATGCTTCAAAAAAAGCTATTGAAAAAATTGAAAAACTTGGTGGTAAGGTAACAATTAAAAAAAGTAACTAATGGCAAATGCAGCTGAAAAACTAGCAAATAATTTAAACTTTGGTGCAATTGGAAAAGCTACTGAATTACGTAATAGACTATTATTCACTCTTGGCGCCTTAATAGTTTTTCGATTAGGTACGTTTTTGCCTATTCCAGGAATCAATCCAATTGCATTACAGCAATTTTTTGAACAACAGTCATCCGGTATTTTAGGAATTTTTGATACATTTTCTGGAGGTGCTCTAGGTAGAATGGGTATTTTTGCCCTAGGGGTAATGCCTTATATCTCTGCATCAATAATAATGACATTAATGCAATCAAGCATCCCACATTTAAAAGCATTGAAGGAACAAGGTTCTAAAGGAAGAAGACAAATCATTCAATATTCAAGATATATAACGGTTTTAATTGCCGCTCTGCAGGGTTATGGAGTTTCAATTGGATTAGAATCAATGCAGACAGCATATGGCAATATTGTAATTGAGCCAGGACTTTTTTTTAGAATAACAACTGTTATAACATTGGTGGGGGGAACAGTTTTTTTAATGTGGTTAGGTGAACAAATTTCCTCAAGGGGAGTTGGAAATGGAATATCCTTGATAATTACTGCTGGAATAATAGCAAATTTACCAAGCGCCTTTGTTAGTACATTACAATTAGGTAGAACAGGTGAATTAAGCACTTCATTTATTTTAGGGATTTTAATTTTAATTTTAGCTTTAATTATTTTTATTGTTTTTATTGAAAAAGCTCAAAGAAGACTTGTTGTTCAATATCCAAAAAGACAAGTTGGTAATAAAATATACGGAGGTCAAAGTTCACATCTGCCTTTAAAAATCAATACAGCTGGAGTTATTCCAGTTATTTTTGCTTCTTCAATTTTGTTATTACCAAATACTATGTCAGGTTTTGGAGCAGGATCATCATCTGATGTGTTTTTATTTATATCTAGTTATTTAGGGCGAGGCCAACCTTTATATTTAGCTTTATTTGCTGCAATGATAATATTTTTTGGTTTTTTTTACACTGGGATAGTATTTAATCCTGATGAACAAGCAGAAAATCTTAGAAAATACGGAGGCTTTATTCCTGGAATTAGACCTGGTGAAAATACGTCTAAATATATTGATTACGTTTTAACAAGATTAACAACTGTTGGGACAATTTATTTAGCCCTCGTAGCTTTAATGCCTGAATTTTTAATTTCAAAAACTTCAATACCTTTTTATTTAGGTGGAACAAGCCTTCTTATAGTAGTTGTAGTTATGATTGACTTTATTACCCAAATTCAATCACATTTATTTCAACACCAATATGAAGGTCTTTTGAAAAAAACTAAACTTAAGGGTAGAAGATAATTTGATGCGAATTATCTTTTTCGGACCACCTGGTGCTGGGAAGGGTACACAAGCAGCTAAGTTGTCCTCATATCTTAAAGTTCCACACCTATCTACAGGAGAAATATTGCGTTCTCAAATTGAAGCTAAAGATGAATTATCCCTTAAATTAAAAGAAATACTTTCTTCAGGTAAATTGGTTTCAGATGAAATTATAAATAAAATAGTTACTAACAAACTTTTATCTAGTAGTTGTAAAAATGGTTTTATACTTGATGGGGTTCCAAGAACAATACAACAATATGAATTTTTAAATTCTTTTTTAGATAAAAATCACATAAGTCTAAATAGTGTTATTAACATTTATTTAGATGAAAAAATTATCGAAAATAGAATTATTTCACGTTCAAAAGTTGAAAAAAGAGATGATGATAGTTTAGAAATCATTAGAACAAGAATCAATCTCTACAATAATGAAACCAAGGCTGTTGCTGAATTTTATAAGAAAAAACAACCGAATATTTTCTTTGAAATTAATGGTGATCAAAATATCGATAAGATCCATTCTGACATATTGGAAATTACTAAAAATGCTGATTTTTAGAGATAAATTGCTATATCTTAGCTTGACTTATACATTGGTAATCATGTATTCACCCTCATTCATTTTAAAAATTGGGCTTTAGATCAATATGGCGAGGATTTCTGGTGTAAACATTCCGACTAATAAAAGGGTTCTTATTGCTCTTACATACATATATGGAATTGGACCAAAAATTGCAGGTGATATTTGTTCGCAAGCTTCAATTGATATTACTAAAAGAGTAAACCAACTTAATGATAATGAAGTAAATAAAATAAGAGAAATAATAGATCAAAAAATTTCTGTTGAAGGTGACTTAAGAAGAAAAGTTTCAATGGATATTAAAAGATTAACAGATTTGGGATGTTATAGAGGTTTAAGGCATAGAAAAAAACTTCCTGTTAGGGGACAGCGCACTCATACAAATGCAAGAACAAGAAAAGGTAAAGCAGTAGCAATAGCTGGAAAGAAAAAAGTAACAAAGGGATAATATTATAATAATGGCTGAAAAGAAAAAAACAAAAACAAAAGCTAAAGCAAAAAGAAAAGTATCAAGCGGTGTTGCGCACGTAGTTTCGACTTTTAACAACACTATAATTACTATTACTGATGATAATGGTAATACTTTAGCATGGTCCTCTGCTGGACTTAAGGGTTTTAAAGGATCAAGAAAATCCACACCCTTTGCTGCACAAATAGCAGCTGAAGATGTTGGTAATAAAGGAAAAGAATTTGGATTGAAATCACTACGAGTAGAGGTTTCTGGACCTGGATCTGGTAGAGAATCTGCATTAAGATCATTACAATCTGTTGGATATATAATAACATCAATCAAAGATGTTACACCAATACCTCACAATGGGTGCAGACCAAGAAAAAGAAGAAGAGTTTAAATTTATTTAAAAGGAGAACCAAGT